>Ga0265295_1000162_pt1 | contig 138689 bp, 112 predicted proteins | sample Munlansysbiofilm_FD_192503 | JGI IMG/M metagenome (GOLD analysis project Ga0265295, IMG submission 192503) | Leachate microbial communities from a municipal landfill in Southern Ontario, Canada - Methane capture system biofilm | ecosystem: Engineered > Solid waste > Landfill > Unclassified ... | reverse complement strand
TTGGGAGTTGGGAGTGAGGAGTTGGGAGTTGGGAGTGAGGAGTGTGGAGTTGGGAGTTGGGAGTGAGGAGTGTGGAGTTGGGAGTTGGGAGTGTGGAGTGTGGAGTGTGGAGTGCGGAGTGGGGAGTGGGGAGTGCGGAGTGTGGAGTGCGGAGTTGGGAGTGCGGAGTTGGGAATTTAGACTTTGCATTGCCGACAAAAAATCAAATCCTATTTCCGCCAGTAAATTGGAGGCAATGTAAACGTCAATAGAACAAATGAACACTTTGATAAAAACTCTTGAATAAACGAACAAACGAACAGACGAACAGAAAAAGTTTAACCGCAACGGACGCAAAGGAAAATAAAACCGCAACGGACGCAAAGGAAAATAGATAAAAAGTGCAATCAGTATTTGGTTTCTATTGGTTGGAGTGAACAGAAAAAGTTTGACCGCAACGAACGCAAAGGAAAATAAAACCGCAACGGACGCAAAGGAATAACGAAAAAAACTCTGTGTTTCATTTCGACAAGCTCAATGTAACGCTCTGTTTTTTTTCTGTGTAATAAAAACTTAGTGCATCGTAATAGAGCTGAGAATTTCCAAGGTAATTGAGCGAAGTCGAAATTACCGTATTAGTGTGAAGTGCAAAATTTATTTGAAAATTTTCGCAATTGTTTTAAAAATAAGCCTGATATCTGTTTTTATTCCTTTTTCCTTGATATACTTTAAATTAAGCGAAAGTTTTGCTGGCATTATCTCGTTAATATATGTTTGTTCAGGATTGTCAGACTTTGAAAGAAGTTCATTTTCGTTGCTATATTCAATTGAGGCATAATCGGTTATCCCAGGGCGTAATGAAAGTACTTTAAGTTGTTTTTGGTCATACATATCAACATATTTTCTTACTTCGGGACGTGGTCCAACAAAACTCATATCTCCAACAAAAACATTTATTAGTTGCGGCAATTCATCTAGTTTATATTTTCTAAGAAAATATCCGATTTTAGTTACTCTATTGTCTTTTGAGCCAATTGTAAGTAATCCAGATTTGTCAGAATTAGGACGCATTGTTCTAAATTTCAATATTTTGAAATCTTTGTTGTTTTTACCAACTCTCACTTGTCGAAAGAAAATCCCTCCTTTTGAATCTATAATTATCAAAATAGATATTAAAATAAAGAGTGGGAGTAAGGCTAATAATCCTAAAAATGAACAAACTATGTCAAAAACTCGCTTCATTTATCCTATAACTTCTTGAACCGAAGTTTTAACTGCGTTTGTAATGGTCTGAAGTTGCTCGTTTGTGATGTCATAGAATACTGGCAGACTTATTTCACATTTATAGTTTTCGAAAGCCTGTGGATAATCTTTAATATCATATCCTAAAGACTTATAAAACGATAGTAATGGTAATGGTTGGAAGTGGACATTTACCGAAACTCCTTTTTCGTTTATTTTTGTGATAATCTTATCGCGTTGAACTTCAGTAATATCTTTAACTCGTAATAAATAAACATGGTAAGATGATATGCTGTCTTTAGTCTCGTGCAGTGGTAAAATATATCTTTCGTCATGATTAAAAGCATTATCATATATCTCGAAGATATACTTTCTTTTAACAAGTGTATCATCATCATATCTTGCCAATTCGACCAATCCCATCGAAGCCTGAATATCTGTCATATTAGCCTTATATCCTGCTGTGATAACATCGTAACGCCAGTTTCCTTTGGTTTTTGCAAGAGCATCTTTATTTTGTCCGTGAAGACTAAGCACACACAAGAATTTATATAGCTCTTCGTTATCAAATCCTCTCGGTAGATTAAATGCTATTGCACCTCCTTCGGCAGTTGTAAGGTTTTTAACAGCATGAAAAGAAAACACAGATATGTCTGTTAGTGATCCTGAAAGATTGTTTTTATATTTTGCTCCAAATGAGTGTGCAGCATCTGCCATTATAAGTATTCTGCCCAATTGCTTTTGGACGTCGTTTTCAGGCTTAAAATATTGTTTCATAGCTGGAGCATTAACAATATTATAGATTTCGTCATAATTGCAAGGAAGCCCACCAATATCAACAGGAATAATTACTTTTGTTTTTGCTGTAATTGCAAGTTTTAGCTTTTTTGGATCGATATTAAAAGTGTCTTTTTCAACATCAACCATTACTGGAATTGCACCGCAGTGGATAACAACATTTGCTGTTGCACAATAAGTGTAAGCAGGGATTATAACTTCATCACCTTTGCCAACTCCGAACCAACGAAGTATAAGTTCAAGCCCAGCAGTTGCAGAGTTTAGGCATAAACATGCTTTGGCACCAGTATATTCTGCAAGTTGTTTTTCAAACAGTTTAGTTTTTGGACCAGTTGTAATCCAGCCTGATTTTAGTGTGTCAACTACTTCGGCAATAATTTTATCGTCAATTCGTGGTGGAGAAAAAGGAATCATAATTTAATATTTTAAACTTCAAAATTAAACAAAAATGTTGTAGTAGGAATTAAAATCAGCCAAAAAACAAGTAAGCAATAAAAATTGCAGCTATTATTCCAGCAAAATCGGCAAGTAAACCAGCGGTAACAGCATATCTTGTGTTTTTGATTTTTACCGAACCAAAGTAAACCGCAATAATGTAAAATGTTGTATCGGTAGCACCTTGAAAAGTGCAGGCAAGTCGTCCTACAAACGAATCGACGCCGTAATTATTCATTGCATCTACCATTAGTCCTCTGGCACCGCTACCGCTTAACGGTTTCATAAATGCTACCGGAAGTGCATCAACAAATTCGGTGCTTCCAAAAGACGAAAACACCCATCTAAGTCCTTCAATCATTGCGTCCATTGCTCCAGAGGCACGAAAAACTCCAATTGCAACAAGTACAGCAACAAGATATGGGATTATTTTAATCGCAACCTTAAAACCTTCTTTAGCACCTTCGATAAATGCGTCATAAACATTTACTTTTCGTTTAACTCCAAGCAAAATAAATATGATGATTATCCCAAATAGAATAATATTTGCAGTTAATGATGAAACTAAATTTAGTTTTTCGGATGATAGGAGAGTGAAGCCATAAATAATTCCTGTGATTAGTATTGTTATCCCACCAAGATAAAACAGAACTTCTTTACACCATAGTTTAATTTTTTGAAACATTGCTACTGCAATAATCCCAACTAAAGTGCTAAAAAAAGTACTTAACAGAATTGGTAAAAAGATGTCAGAAGGGTCTGCTGCTCCCAATTGAGCACGATATACCATTATCGAAATCGGGATTAAAGTTAATCCAGATGTGTTTAGAACCAAAAACATTATCATTGGATTTGATGCTGTTGATTTATTAGAATTTAGCTCTTGAAGTTCAGTCATTGCTTTTAGTCCAAGCGGAGTTGCAGCATTATCTAATCCTAACATATTTGCAGCAATATTCATTACCATCGAGCCATGAACAGGATGATTTTTGGGAATATCAGGAAAAAGTTTGTTGAAAAGTGGAGAAATTCCTCTTGATAGATAGTTAATAGCACCGCCTTTTTCGCCGATTTTCATTATTCCAAGCCAGAGCGTCATTACTCCGGTTAGTCCTAAAGATAATTCAAAACCTAATTTGGCATTATCGAAAGTACTGTTCATTATTTCGGGAAATACACTTACATCGCCAAAGAAGATTAGTCTCACGAGTGCGACAATAAATGCGACAACAAAAAAACCTATCCAAATATAATTTAATACCAAAACTTAAAATTTTTGTAAATTTAAGTTCTTTTTATGATGTTTTTTATGAAAGACGGAAATTGTATTAACAAAGTTTTTAACATGGGGGGGTGTGATGCTGTGATACTGTGATTCTGTGATTCTGTGATTCTGTGATTCTTGCCACCACACGTTGAAAAAATCGTGCGGTAGCGTGTTTGGATTACTGGATCACTGGATCACTGGATTACTGGATCACTGTGAACCGAGAGCTGAGAACAGATTTCCCGTTTAACTCAAAATTTTAATATTTGTAAAATCTGATTTATTTAATTGTTTACCTTTATAAGTCAGGGTTTCACTTAATTTGAGACTGTGTTTTTTTATTCCGTTGCTAAAGTAGAGAGTAATATTAATATCATCTTTCAAAAAAACATCAATATTTTCGATGTTTACTGCAATTTTAGCTTCAATCATAGTTGCAATTTCTTGCTGAAATAGTGGAGACTTAGCATTTTGTCCAAAAACTACATGTGAGCCTTCGTGACGAATAAATAAAGCCTGTAATGGTTGAAAACTCTCTTCGTATAGTTTTGCTGGAAATGAAATCTCAATTTTGTATTCTTTTTCAACTATATTACCTGCATTTCTGATAAGGAATTTTGGATAAAAACTCATTGATGTGAATTTGCCTGCACTCAATACCGGCAATCCATTTGTGTTATAAACGCCAAGAAATTCGAGTTCGCAAGCACTTAGTTTACCGTAAAGCATTCTTACTTCTGATTCGTCTAAAACTACGGCTTTGTTTTTTTGCCATTTGTAATATTTAGAATCACAAAACATGTGTGGGGCATCGTTATTTGCAGGAATATCAAACTGATAAATAAACTTTTCTTCTTCTATCTCAATTTTAGAAATGCTCATATCCTTTACAGGACTGTCTATTTGAGATTGAATTTCGTGGTTTAACCATTCTATGCTTTTTGTAAAATTAGTTACAAAGTCAAATTTTTCGGCTCTATATCTTTTTGGATATATTCCGTATATTATTTTGCCCCCACCAGAGTTTGCAATAGCACAGATGTTTTTTGCAAGCTTTGTCATTGATGATGTATTTGCTTGAAAATCAGTACCTTTGGCAAAAACTAAACTTGAATGCATTCTTGTTTTGTCGGTTATCAAATTCTGATAATATTCTGGACTATTATTATTGTTTTGCAAATTCATAATGCAAAAATAAGAAAATTCCTTAATTGAGATATAACTAATTTAAAATGATTAATTTATTATTTGATAATTTATTGTCTATCTCTTGTTTTGTGAAATAAATTTTGATTAGGCTGTTAAAACATTTTCATCTTTGAATAAATTTCGATAACTTTGCCTTTGAGATTATAGGAAAATTTAATCATTTAACAACATTAATTATGAAAAAAAACAGCGTTATTTTACTTGCAGCTATTGTTGTAGCTTCGTTTATGTTTACTGCTTGTCCTTATTCTGCATCCATTCCGCTTTCCGATGCTAACGTTAAGTTAGATGCATCTTTTCTTGGCAAATGGATTCTCGTAGATGAGTATGCAGAACAACCGAGTTATTTTAATTTTAGTGATATTGATGGAAGTAAATTCAAAGCCGAGAAGAATGAGTACAATAGCACTAACGAAATTTATGAAGTTGCTGGAACTTATGTTTGTCATTTTACTGATATCGGTAAAACTAGATTTGCAAATATGAATCAAGATGGCACATTTTATTTCTACAAAATCGAAATGACCAATGCTACACAGTTTAAACTTTATGAAGTTACTGATAATATTGACGAAACATTTAGTACAAGTGCAGAATTGATGTCTTTCTTTTCAAAATACAAAGACCTTAGCTTTTTCTACAACAAAGACGAAGAAGTTTATAACAAAGCGACAAAGTAGAATTGTAATTTTCTCTTGCTTTATCGGCTTGTTCTTGTGCATAGTGATTGTCAAACAACGGCGAAGCCCTCACGACCAAAGGAAGTAATAAACTAAGCATTTTGACTAGCTCACTTCGACAGGCATTAGCACATTGCAGCACATCGCTTTTATTGTTTTTCAAGTTTGATGTCGGAATAATCTCGAAAATAATTCCGAAATATTTCAAATGCGACAAACAATTGTAGAGCATCCTTTCGGAACACTTAAACGGCAATGGGGATATAGGGATTGTCCTTGATAAGCAAAATGAAGAAGAGTACATTTCGTTGACAGATATGGCTAAATTCAGAGATTCTGAAAGAACAAATTACATTATTCAGAACTGGATGAGAACTCGAAACACAATTGAATTTTTAGGACTTTGGGAACAATTTAAAATCCAAATTTTAAAAGCATCGAATTCGATGCGTTTAAAAATGAGGCTGGATCAAATAGTTTTACTCTTACTCCAAAAAAATGGATAGAAACTACGAGTTCTATTGGAATAATTTCCAAATCTGGCAGATACGGAGGAACTTACGCACATAAAGACATTGCTTTTGAGTTTGCCTCTTGGATAAGCCCAACATTCCAGCTTTATTTAATTACTGAATACCAGATATTAAAAGAAGTTGAAACAAACCAGTACAATCTTGAGTGGAATGTTAAAAGAATTTTAAGTAAAACTAATTATCTTATTCATACAGATGCTGTCAAAAATTTTATTCTTCCATCAAATAATTATGAAAAAGATAAGGAATGGTTAGTATATGCAAGAAGCTGACTTGCTGAATGTTGCACTTTTAATTGTACAGCAAAAGACTGGAGAGATGCAAATCCAGATTTAGTAAAAAGATCTATGAACTTAAGAGATATCGCAAGTATTAATGAATTAGCAATTCTTTCAAATCTTGAAACTTTGAACGCTCAAATGATTAGAGAACATGAAAATAAACAGGGTAGATTTTTAAAACTTAAAGAAATTGCAAAATATCAATTATCAGTTTTGAATGAAAAGGATTTTATGAAAGCTTTGAAGAAATTAAATGAAAATGTTTATTCCGATCAGAAGAACAAACTAGAACAATAACAACGAAGTACGTTTTATTGATTTGTTTGTAGATAGTTTGGATATTAAAAAAAATGCGCTTTAAAACAGATTATCTGGAAGAAGATCGGGAACTTGTCCCGTACCAAACAAACGCCGTTCCTTCTCTTCCAAAAACACACTAAATTGTTTTTGACGTTCACAAATACGATGATTCGCTAAGATGCGGGGAAAATAATCCCAGCATAAGCGGAACTGACTATGATTTTTTGTAATTTACCTTCTAGGAGATTAAAACGCACTCGTTACTTGGTATGTTAAATTAAATTTGTACTTTTGGAATTGAACCAGAGTAAAGAACGTCTACGTGACATACATGCAAACCGTTGGACAATTAAACTCTACCCTAAATGTTTGATATGAAAATTTTTTTTTCCTCCACAAATCCAAATGAACGAATTGAACAAATTGATATTCTTAGGGGCTTTGCCCTATTTGGTGTGTTAGTAGTAAATGCTTTGGGATATAACTCTTCATTCTTCGATTTTGGAGGCTTTTACAGTGCATTTACCGATTCAGTAAACAGTTCAGTTTACAACTTTATAACGAACTATGCTGCCGATAAATTCATTGGATTATTTTCATTTCTTTTTGGTGTTGGTTTTTCTATTATGTATTTGAAAAATAAACATAGCGAAATGCATTTTGTTATGTTTTATTTACGACGATTATTAATATTAATGACATTTGGAATAATTCATATCCTGTTTTTTTGGGCAGGAGATATCTTGTTTACATACTCTTTGATCGGAATTGTTTTACTATTATCCCGAAAACTACCATCAAAACTGCTGTTATTCATTTCTGTTTTTACCTATTTCTTTCCAATAATATATATAGCATTAAACGTCTCATATCCAGTACTTCCCGATGCATTAAGTTCCACAAGCAGTATTACAATGCCTGAAGTTTTAAACATATATTCGAACGGGACATATCTCGAAGTATTCAAATTACGATTGCATGAGTATTTTTCATTTCGATATATAAATTTGATTTACTATGTTCCAAAAATAATTTCACTGTTTCTTTTCGGATATTTATTTCACAAACATAATTTTTTTGAAAAAGCAAATAGGTCAAAGAACTCCTACTTTGTTGTATCCCTCGTTTTCTTGTTGCTTGGTATAGTATTAAACACATATACATTGGTAATTGCAAATAGCATTGTCGATATTAATACAAGTCCATACTCTACAACGATATATATGCTGATATTTGAGATCACAAATGTAGTGCTAATACTTAGCTACATCTTAATAATTTTAACATTAACAAAAACCAAGTTTTTCAGTTCTATTCTCAACCCATTAAAATATATTGGACGAATGTCTCTTACAAATTACTTACTATATTCAATAATTTTTACAACAATCATGTATTCTTATGGATTTGGTAAATTTGGAAGTTTCGAACCGTGGCAACTTTTAATTTTTTCAGTTTTGGTTTTTGCAATTCAAATAGTATTATGCAAAATTTGGCTACAACATTTTCGTTTTGGTCCATTGGAATGGCTCTGGAGAAAACTCACCTATTTTAAACGACAACCGAATTTAACAAAAAAAACATAACGAAGTATTAAAAACAGCCTGAATAGCCGCAAAGTATTATCCTGATTTAGTTTATTTTCAAAATTATAAGTCAAAGAATATTATCGCTTATACATCATATATGGACTCCTGGCTAATAGTTGGGAACAATATTGATAAAATGAACTTTAGAGAATTTGTGAAAATCTAAGAGAATATATTACGCAATATTTTGCATAAGTAAACCCTTATCGAATGGGTTTTATCTTTGTTAATCCAATCATTTTATTACCCTAAACAGGCTATTTTTCTAAACTTCAACTAATAGTTTTACAAAATAAAATCTGTTGATAAAAAATCAGACTTTTCGTTTCGTAAAATATCTCGTATTATATCTTTATTTTTATCATTTTCTTTTGCAGCAAATAGTGTTCTAATCGAAAAAGCTCGTAGAGCATCGTGTGTTGATAATGTTCCTTCCGCAGAATCTTTACGTCCAGTAAATGGAAAATTATCCGGTCCTCGCTGGCATTGTGAGTTGATATTTACACGACAAACTTGATTTACAAGAGTATCAATAAGTTTGCTTATTTGGTCTGTGTTTTTGCCAAAGATACTTGCTTGTTGTCCAAAATTTGAATCAATAACATAATTAAGTGGCTCTTGAATGTTTTTATATTTTAATACTGGAATTATTGGTCCAAATTGCTCTTCGTGATAAATTCTCATTTTCTCATTGACATTATATAAAATCGCAGGGAAAAAGAAGGATTTATTAAACTCTCCGCCTCTTGGGTTTATTACTTTTGCTCCATTTGCTTCTGCATCTTTGATAAGCTCGGTAAGATATTCTGTTTTGCCAGACTCGGGTAGGGGAGTGATATCAACATCTTTATCCCAAGGCATTCCTGAAATTAGTTCTTCAACTGCATTTGAGAGTTTGTTTAAAAATTCATCTGCAATATTTTCATGCACAAACAATAGTTTTAAAGCTGTACATCTTTGTCCGTTATATGATAACGCTCCTAATACACATTCTTTTACAGTTGCATCAAGGTCTGCGTCTTCGAGAATTATAGCCGGATTTTTTGCTTCCAATCCAAGTATGCTCTTTAATCTGTGTGGTTTTGGGTGTTGAGTTTTAAGTATATCTGCAACTCGACTTGTACCAATAAATGCCAGTACATTAATCTTTCCCGATTTCATAAGTGGAGTAATTACTTGTTCTCCTTGACCATATACTGTATTTACAACTCCTTTTGGAAATGCTTCTTGAAAAGCTTTTAAAAGCGGATAATGCAAGAGAACTCCAAATCTTGGTGGTTTAAATATTATAGTATTTCCCATTATTAAAGCTGGGATTAAAGTTGCAAATGTTTCGTTAAGCGGATAATTAAAAGGTCCCATACATAAAACTACGCCTAATGGAGCTCTTCGTATTTGTGCAATAATTCCTTGCGAAATTGTAAATTTAGATGCGTCTCTATCAATGTTTTTAAGCTCATCAATTGTATCGTTAATATACTCAACTGTTCTGTCAAATTCTTTTGCGGAATCCTTGTGTGACTTACCAATTTCCCACATAAGCAGATTTATTACTTCGTCTCTTTGCTCTTTCATTAGAATAACAAACTTTTTTATTCTATTGATTCTATCTTCAACACGCATTGCCGGCCATTCTCCGTTTCCGTTATTATACGCTTCAACTGCCGCATCTAATGCTTCATAAGCTTGTGTTTCTCCCATCATTGGATAGGATCCAATATGATTCGTGTACTCGCTACCATTTTTTATATAAATAGGTGAAAATACTTGGCTGTATTCACCTTGCCATTTTTTGATTTCACCGTTTAACAAGTATTCGTTTTGAATTATTGGAAATTTACATCGAAATTCAGTAGGTACATCATCAATTTTCGGAAAAATGCTTTCAAAATCTTTCATAAGTTTTTATTTATTTGACAATTACAAATATAGGGATTTTATGTGGGAATTAGTAAGTTTAGTGAGACTTAAACGTATCAAATTCATTTTTAATTATTTCAGATGGGTTAATTATTGGGAGATAAATATCAGAAAGTTTACATGTACCTGTTTTACTAATTAATATACCTCGAATAGTAGAAAAAGATATACCCAGCAAACTTGCTAAAAGATTCTTATTACTGAACTCTTCTTTGCTTAATTTGTCGCATTTATAGATAGTGTCGAATTCGGCTTTTAGAATTTCTTCACCTTCATATAAGTATGTTATTGCAATCTTCATTAGTATCATTTTCTTTTCTTTATCAAATCCAAATGCAGGTCGAATAAAGAACTCTACATGATCAGGATTAAATGGAGCATCATCATTAATTTCTGTCATGAAAAATGAATTTGTCTTGATTTCAGAAATACTAAAAGGATAAACGTATTTTAATTTTTTCTTTGACATTGCTATTATTTTGTAATTTTAAATAATTTTGAATCGATATTGTTTTTAAAATATACTTCTGTTGACTCCGCAACTTCTGATTGATTTTTGAGTCTATGTTCGGTTAAATAAGTCAATTTAAAGTTTCCAGAGTCTTTTTTTTCATTTTCATCAATGTTTTTAAACTTTACTTCGGGTATTTTCCCCATAGCCAGCGATAATTCGACCAATTTTGAAAGTTTAAAATCAAAATCTCCGTTTAAAATTTGCGAAACATACCCCTTTGTAACTCCAAGGTCTTTGGCAAATTGTGTTTGAGTAATATTATTTGTTTTGAGATATTCGTGTAATTGACGAAATAATTCATTTTGAATTTTCGTAATATTATATCCTTTACTTTTTATTAAATCTTCACGTTTCATAACTATTGGTTTTGTAAGAATGTCTTTTTAATATTTCTAAATCTCGCAATATCTTTTTTTTGAGTGTTTTTATATCCACCAAGCATGATAATTTTACCTGCTGATGTTTTTATTGCGTAAACTCTCAAATGTTTTGTTTTAAACTCATATTCTTTATTTTTGTCTTTCTTGTTTATTGTTATATCTCTAAATTTTGTTTTTGGTAATAGTTTATTATTCGCTACATCTTCCATTAAAGCATATATAGAGGAAATCTCATCTATATACTGTCCTTGTGCTATTACTTCATTTTCAAACTCATCAAACTGGCATCTTTTGTCAATTTTAAGTTTAAAAATACTTTGTAATCCATTTATTCCTGTTATTTCATTAAACGAATATTTTACCATAAAGTTTAGTTTAAGCTAAACATTTGCAAAGAAATCATCTTTATTTTTTATCTGCAACTAGTTTTAGCGTTATGTTCTATGTTGTTCAACATGTTTTACTCCTCTTTCAAAAATATTTGCTGATCTTTCGCTTTCACATAAATACGCCCACCCGGTTTAATACACACTTTTACCTCTATGGCATAAAAATTATTCCGACCGGATAGCGTTCCCTAGTTATTTTGCTACACTCAACCATTAATCCATCTGGCAATGCTGTATTATTCCATGTACGCACTCGCAGACGACCTGTTTCAGGATCTTTAAAGGATTGACATTGTACATTTTGATATGTGTTGCCGAGTTTAGTATTCATAATAATCTATCTAAGAATATTTACATTTCTCAGAGTTCGAATATATGGCTTTTTTAAATTTGCTGTGAATTCGGCTTCTTTTGGTTTGATTTTTTCGTTGTAAAAGGTCTCTGAAATCGCCCAAGTTTCACAAGCGTAAAACAGAAGATTTGTTAATAATATCTCCAAATCAATAGCTTCTTTTGAAAACATGTCCAAAACATATTTTCCTACCGTAGCTTCATTCTTCTTTCTGAAACCGAAAATTAGTTTTGACGTAACTTTATATGGTAATAGGCAGACAAAGATGTCTGAAACATTTGGTTTTGGATAACCACAAAAACACTCCCATCTATCAAGTTCATAATCAGTTTCATAGGTATAAAAACTTGATAAAACAACAGGTGTTTTAGGAATATCTTTAGCCATAAAGACAAAAGACTCTGTATTATTAAAATAGTCTTGCCAAATCTCGTTTAAAGACAAGTCTATGTCTTGAACACCCAACTTTAGTCCATAAATTATATTTCTAAAATATTTCAAATCATTTTCATTAAAAACTACGTTTCTACTATCAATCAGAATTTCATATTGCTTGATAGAAACTAGCTTTCGATATTTTTCGTTAAGTTTTGTTCTAATTGTAAATAAAAGTAAGTTTGTATAGAGTGTAAAATCAACCAACCCACATTCAATCGGTTTAAAAATTGAATCATGGGCATTGCAAAAACAATTAAAGCTATATGCATCATTATGACCAACTCTTTCAAAATATATTGATGGATTGTGGAATAAATTATATTGAAATTGCATTAAATGATTCTCTTCAATTATTTTGCTTAGGATTCCATTTTTTTGCAAAATGTGACAATTTGTTGATTGACAATTGCAATCAGGGAAAAAGCAAGTTTTAATTGATTTTTCGGCTTTCTTCTTTGCTTCGTGCCAAATAGAAAATTTAATTTGTTTTAATCTATCATTTTCTTGACTTTGCGACATATTGTTTCCAATCAATAATTGTTTTACCTAATGATAGTTCTCCATCAATAATTTTCTTTACTTGCTCAAAATAATCAGATAAAATATCTAACGTTAATGAGAGCAACAACTCTGTATAGCAAGAGGCAATACTATTCAGACCTGAAATAGCACCATCATTTTTATCAACCGACGAAAACTGCATCAAAGCGAAAGAATTTGAATGCGTATATTGGGACAAATATTTGTACATGTATTGCACTCTTTCGCTATTAATATTTGTTCTTTTTGCTCTATCAATAAAATTTAAATTTGTCCAATTTTTCCGGTCCACATAAAATTGTTGCAGTTTAATTGAAAGGCTTTCATAAAATTTTGAACTAAATAGTTCTTTTTCTATCTCAACAATTTCCTGATTTTCTTTATCAAGTTTGATATTTTGTGATTTCAATAATTCTGCCATAGTTTTTCTTTCAGAACGCCAAAATCGCTCCCAAAGAAGAAACTTAAACAACTTTTCATCCTCTGAGATATTATCAACCAAAAGGTAATACATATTAACATACGATTCAAATAGACTCCTTACAATAGTTAAAGCACTCATAGGATCATAAAAATCAATTTCAATCAATTTATGATTTTTAATAATTGTTGAACTTGGATGAATAATTCTATCAATAGAAATGGCCGTTAGTAAATTTTTAGTGTAAAAGCTATGGCACAGTGCAGAATAATTGTCAACTGGGACTCCAGTTGTTATTACATTTATTTCAACACTCTTTTGTAAAATAAACTTAAAAGATTCTATCGTTCCACTTTGCATTTTTTATAACCTTTAAATTTCTATCCCATCATACTCCTCCCGACTCAACCAAAAATCCGGACATACTACCAATATCTCTTCATAAGTCAAATCATAGAGTTTGAATACCAATTCGTCAATATTCCTTTCATATTGCTTTAATATAAGAGTATCTGTTTCTGCTTTGAGTTTAGTTACAATCTCTTCAATTTTTGCTTTTGTTACTTTTTCTGCAATAAAAATTGGGAGATCTTTTATAAATGTTGCTTGATATCTATAAAATCCTCCAGCTTGTGGAATCGTATTCTTTTTATGGTAAAAGTTTAATAATGCAGAATTTAATATTGCAACTAAGTATTCATGAGAAACAAGCTGTGTATCTGGGATTAGGGAATAAGTTGTCGTAGTTCCAATGAATCCGGACTCATCAATTGCGAACGAATTTCTTGAAGCATTATCTAATGTAACTATTTTTTTATTTTTAAACCTATTGAAATTTCTTTGATTCCATAGTTCAAACCATAATTTATTTGAATTGTCAAAATATCCACGACCAATGAGATCAGACTTTCTCATAACTAAATAATTATGGGCATTTGGAAACTTTAGTTTTATGGAACTCTCAGGGATCACTTCTCCATTATCAAAATATGGATAAATACAATAATTATTTGTCCAATCTATTCTGTATGGCTTTATATCTTTACCTTTTAGAAATGGTTTGATAATCTCATCCTCAATGTTATATTTAGCTTTCAGTTGGTTATTAATTACAAATACATCGTCTTTCCCTGTAGCAATGCCTTGGTATATACCTTCAACAAGTTCTTTTAGTTTAAAAGCATTCCTATTTATTTTATTGAGAATTTTATGATCTGTATCGCTATCAAAATACCAAACATTATTTGTTAATAAGTGAGAATCATAACTTTTTGAGTTAGTATTATCAATATTATTCTGATAATTTATTAAATATTCTTTTGGCTTCTCATTTTTAAATAAAAATATTCCTGTATATGTCATAGCATTTTCAAACTGCTGAATATCTTTAAAGTCAACGATTCGTCTTAGTTCTAAATTGTTTAATATATATTTCCTAACACCTTCTCCGTAATCTCTATGCATAAATCTTGTTGGACAAATGTAAATACAATGTCCATTCTTCGCTAAAATGGAGCTAATTGCTTCAATAAATAGCACGTAGATGTCATACTTCCCTTTTGCAGACATATAATGTTCATAAGTCTTTTTCGATATCTTATCTAGATTTTTGAATTCTACATACGGTGGATTTCCAATCACCACATCAAACCCATCTTTAATATCGAACATCCATTCTGGGTCAAAAAATGAAGAACTTATATTTTGGTCATAAGGATCCCAAGTCGCAAGTTTTTCTGCAGTATCAATTGGCCAATGATTTTCTTTTAGTAAATCTGCAATTTGGTTACGTAGTTCTTTGTCTTTTTGGCGGTATTTTTGTTTTGTTTCTTTGGTGCGAGCACTAAATAGTTTGTGTCGTATTAGTTTAAGCTCGTTTTCTAGTTTTTTTACCTCCTGATTATCAAATAAACTTGCTTGAGCATCAGGTTTTTTAATACCAATTAATGAATTTGCAGCAACAAAACGGGTTTCAAGGTTTGGTAATGGCTTTACTCCAAAATTATCAAGTTCCTTATTTATTTTTTGGTTAGCAACTAAAGAAATAAAGAATCTTAATTTTGAAATTTGTATTGCTATTGGCTGTATATCAACCCCATAAATGCAATTTTCAATTAAATATAACTTACGAGCATAATCTGGGTCGTTTATGTTTTGGTCAAAAGCTTCATTAATTTCAATTATTCTTTGTTCTCTATCTTTTTTATCTTCAATCTGATAGGCCGTTTTAGTATCATCCATTGCTTTTTGTAACTGTAACTCATGCCATAATTCATTGTCAGGATCAAGTTTCTGTAATATATGTACCATCTTTTGTAGTACTCCCATAGGGAAAGCTCCTGAACCACAGGCAGGATCAAGTATTTTGCATTTATCTAATGCTGTAATTATCTCCGTTGTGATTTTTTTATCATTTGCAAATGGATTTTCATTTGAATAAGAAATAAGTTTGTGCAACATTGTGTCCAAAGCATCCTTGCTTTGGTTGTTGTTGTTGTTGTTGTTGTTTTCTGCGGCAGGGACATTTCCTGCGGCAGGGATGCCGGCAGACACATTTCCTGCGGCAGGGATGCCGGCAGACACATTTTTTGCGGCAGGGATGCCGGCAGACACATTTTCTGCGGCAGGGATGCCGACAGGCACTATGTTTTGGAAATGGACTTTAATGCCAGCTTTTTGGGGATTAAGGTGAATGTAATTTCTGATCGCTAAAAATGCTTTTTCATTTCTTACAATATGATCGTATGATTCTCGAAACCAAAATTCCCCTTTTAAACCTTCTCTTTTGTTAATTTCATTTGAACTATAGGATTTCCATGAATGACAAATATTAGATAGTTTATAATCTTTAAATGGTCTAACTAAAACATGTACGTGATTAGGCATTATTACCCATTCATCTAATTCATATTTTTCACCTTCAAAATATTTAAGGGCATCTGCAACGATTTTTGCATTTTCTTTCTTTTTTAACCAACATTTTCCATATCCTGCATTCATCCACTTTTCAACTCGTTCAGAGAAAAGACGATTGTATTTTATCCAATCTTCTTTTGTGTAGTCTTCTTTCTTTTTGTCTTTATATAGTTTTTCCCAATTTTCTTTGTCTCTTTTTAACTCTTCTAGTTTTTCTTTTGGTATAGAATCAGCAAGTCTAAATGTTACAAAATAATACACGTTTTCTTGTCGCCAATGTGGTAAATCTCCTTCGTAAATCTGTATTTCTGAATTTGGATTGAGATAAGGTAAGTCTGAGGGATAGTTTTCGGTGGCAGGGATGTTGGAAGAAGTGCTTTCTGAGGTAAGGATGCCAGTAGGGACATTTCCTGCGGCAAGGATGCCATCAGGGACATTTCTTGCGGCAAGGATGCCATCAGGGACATTTCCTGCGGCAAGGACATTTCCTGCGGCAAGGACATTTCCTGCGGCAAGGATGCCATCAGGGACATTTCCTGCGGCAAGGATGCCGGCAGGCACAATGTGGTTTTTTAAATATGCAATCAAACTTTCGTCAACCATATAATTTACAATCTCACGTGGAGTGTAAAAGCTTCCGGTTTGTTTACGTGCAGTAGTTTTTGTTTCGGGATTATAACTTGCGAGCAGATTTTCAAAAACTTTACCAAGTAATTCAGGATCAAGCTCAATATCTTCTTCAATTGGTGTGTTTTCAGTTATTGTAAATTTGTAGGATTTTAAAATATTAATTAATCCTTTTACATCAGCATTTTTATTTTCATTATTTTTTATTCCTGTAACTTCGCTAATATCATCATAAGTTTCTGTTCCAAAAAATAAATAATCTGGAACAACCAATAGTTCTCCTTTTATCATTTGATCAGAAAAACCATCAATATAAATATTTTCATATTTCTCATCAAGACACTCAAATAAACCACCATTAAGAAATGGTACCACTTCATTCATCATTTCAAGAAAAGCATCAGGATTTTTGAAGTGTTTTTTATATCGCATTAAATAATCTACTCCACGGTGTGTCCCATATCCATCTTTCCTAAAACTCCTAGTTCGTGTATCAATATCATTTGCTTTTACTGGGCAATTAAGACTAGCAAAAAACAAATTCTGCAAAATGGCTTTATAATACATACTTTCCTTATTTGCTGTTGCAAAAATCTCATCATTATTATGATAAGGAGAAATATCTTTCAGGATATCATCTTGTAAAGAATTAATATCAAATAATTCTTCGGGAATAAGTTTTTTCTCTTTAATAAACCATACAAATAAAATTCGTGTAAGTAATCTTATAACATTTGTTGCATTATGTTCTTTAATTAATTCGTCAAAATCAACTCCTTTTTCATAAGCTTGTGCTTGTGTTGGGCGGTTTGGAAATACCACATGTTTAATTGCCCAAAAATACCAGTTTGATAATTCTTTGTAAAACTTCTTATTAAGAAGACTAACACTAAAAACTTCTTGCCAGTATTTATATAGTTTTTCAAAAGAATCAACAGCATTTTTACCAGTTTTTGGAATTTCAAGTTCTTGTAAAATTTTTAAATGCCCAGAGTGTGGATTTTCAATATTAATATCTCTTAATAATGAAACTTTACCAACTTTTTCGCCTGCTCTCCATTCTTGTTTGTATTTTAGTCTTTCGCTATTTGCAAAAGCTATTAAATTATCATATTTAAAAACTATTGTAACAGGTGTATAATTAAATTCACGATTAAAAGCTCTAGATATTTCGGCAAGCTGCGAACGTGTAGGTAAAAGTCCATTGCAACGTGGGTTTAGTTCAATACCAAATATTAAAATCCCATCATAATCTTCTTTTCGGGCTTTAATTGTTGCAAGTGTTTCAATATTTTCACTTTCATCAAATGCACTATCATTAACCATCCCCAAAAAATAAACTTGACTAATTAATTTATGTGCGTTATTTTCTGGCTTATAATTATTTGGAATAATATCAATAGCATCGGCTGGTTCAGATGTGATTTTTGATACAGGAACCTTAAGGGCTTCGAAAAAACTTTCGAGAGCTTCAAAAAATGTTAAATTTGTAAATTTACTAAGATTCATGTTATATAAGTTTTTTTAATTCGTTTTCTAATTCGCTTACTGTTGGCAAGTTTGATTTTATTTTTTCAGACAATTCATTAAAAGTAAACTCGCTTATGCCTAAGGGTTTATTAATATCTCTAAGGCTATATTCTACATCAATTGTATTTTTAGTTTTGCAAAGTATGATTCCAATACTTGGTTGATCTATATCTGATTTAAATAAATCGTCAACCGCTGATAAGTAAAAATTCATTTTGCCAGCAAATTCAGGTTGAAATTCTCCCATCTTTAGGTCAATTACAATATAGCAATGCATTTTTGTATGATAAAATAGTAGATCAATTTTACGTTCTTTTCCACCAATATTTAGAGGATATTGTCTGCCTACAAATGCAAAACCTTTACCGAGTTCCAACAAAAACTTTGTAATGTTTTCTGTTAAATGTTTTTCTAACTCAAACTCTTGCACACTGCTTTCTAATGCTATAAAATCAAATTTATAAGGGTCTTTTAGTGTTTCACGAGCTAAATCGCTCATTGGTTTTGGAAGGGTTAATTCAAAATTATTTAGTGCTTTTCCACTTCTCTCAATAAGTTTTGTTTCAAGCTGTATCTCAAGAACATTTCTACTCCAATTATTTTGAATAGTTTGTTCCATATAAAAAATAGCCTCTTCATAAGTTTTACATTTGCTTAATATCGCAACCTGATGTCTCCAAGGGATATTACATAAAATTGAATTTGAGGATAATTGTCCACCAGCTTGGTGGACTAATTGAGATTTTTCTAATTGTTTACCAGCTTGGTGGACTATTTCGAGTTTGTAATCTTTATAAAAAAGATAAAACTTTCGCATTGCAAATAAATTCGACCGAGAAAATCCATTTATATCTGGAAATTCATTTTTTAAATCTTTAGCTAAATTATCAACAATCTTACTTCCCCATTTATTTTCTTTTTGCTTTTCAATAATGCTTTTACCAATATCCCAATAAAGCTTAATCATTTCTATATTAACAGAAGTGGCAGCTTTTATTTGTGAAGACCTTATACGTTCTTTTAAGTAAACTAACCAGTTTTTATATGTATTGTCCAATGCCATATTTATTCTTTTGTTACTAAAAACCAAACAAGTAAATCAAAGTTATCGGCAGTAAATTTTTCTGACACCATTTTATTTTCATTAAGTCTATCTATGCTTTTTTTATTCCCGTCTTTAAGATTTGCTAAAATATTTAAAGGTTCTTTTCCCATCTGATTAACTACAGTGCCATCATCAAGAGTTTTTTGTTCAGTTACCTGTTCTTTTAACCATGATTTTATAGCATTAGATAAACCAGCTATGGCATTAGGTTCTCCTTTATCAACATTTGCGTCAACATATCTATCTTTATCTTTATGCAAGTTTAAAATATCTAAAACTTCTTTTTGATTTAATAAAACTGGTTTTCCATTTTTATCGATGTAAATTAAATTGTGTTGCTTATATATATGATTTATTGTTTTAGGTTGTCTTGCAGGATATCCAAGCAAAGCAATAATTCCATTTTCTGAGCAAACTGTATTATTTGATTTAAATCCAGTGTAAACACCATTTGGCATTTGCGAGTATTTTTTACTATTTTGGTTATATTCTTCGAGTAAATCTTGTCTGTATTTTTCGAGTGAAAGATGATTAAAACCAAAACTCTGGTCATTAACTTCAATATCTTCCCAAGTAGTTTGCATTTGTTTAATCATACGTGATTTTAATCTTTGTTCAAGAGCCGTATCTTCTGCCATTTCTTTAAAAGTATCTGAGAAATCGAGATGTACTTCGGCACCGGCAAGTTGCATCGCTGCCATTCTCTGTTCAATTCTGCCTTGTAAATCAAGATAAGAGTTTATATTATCAGATGGCCAAAAATTTATTCCAAATATTTTATCATTTGGCGAACCAAGACGATCAATACGACCCATTCTTTGAATAATTCGAACAGGATTCCAGTGTATATCATAATTAATAACCATATCAGCATCTTGTAAGTTTTGTCCCTCACTTAATGTATCTGTAGCAATTAAAATGTCAATTGGATTTTTAATTTGTTCATAAGTTTTTTTATCATTTTCAGAAATCCACGAAATCCACTCATAATATTTTTCATTCTCACTTAAATCTTCAGATGAAGCAACAAACTGCCATTCTTTTTCTTTAAATAATTTAGTAAAAGGAGCAAAACGTTCCAATATTGGTTCAAAATCTGAAACTTCAATATCTCTTTCATTTGTTTTAGAACCGCTACCGCTAATCATGGCTAATTTTGAAAATCCTCTTGCCTTAAGTTGATTAAAAAGATAATCTGCCGTATCTCTGTAAACAGTAAAAATTACTAACTTTTGATTATCATTATTTTCGCCAGAGCGTTGTTTTGTTAAAATATTTTCAATAAGAACTTCCAATTTTGTATCTGCCGATTTTTTATTTCTTGGAATATTTATTTCTTTTTTACTTGTCTCTTCAAACCGTTGTAAATTTGATATAATATTATCAAGAGCATCAAGATCTTTCTTTAAATCCTTTTTATATAAATTTATATTTCCAGCATCATCAATTTCTTGTAGTGTAATAATACGTTTTTTTCCAAGAGTAAGTTCTACCATTTCGTCATCGGCATCTTCGTCAATAATATTACTAATCTCTTGTTGTATTGTAAATTCAGAATTCTTTTTAATTTCTTGAAAAAGTTTTATTTTGTTTAATGCATTTTCATGATGAGCGTGAATTTTTTTCACAGTTGAAAAGAATGAATACCATGATGATTCAAGTCTTTTGACCATCAAAATATACATCATTTTAACTAAAAACTTATCACGTTGAATTTCATCATCTAATACGGAAATTGTTGATTTTCCTTGTTCTTTTGCAGCTAACCTATCTTTCTTGATTTTTATAGGTTCTGTGTAAAATACTGGTTGATAACCAGAAAGCATTGGCGGAAACTTTTCAAAAAGTTCTTCAAAGCTTTCGAAATTTCCTAATTCTTTAGGTGTAACAAAGAGGTTTTTTGGTGGAGTTTTTTGAGGGAATATCAATTCTGCTTGTTGTCCTAAAATCATATTTCGAGTACGGGCAACTGTCAACGAATCGGTTAGATGAAAAAACTCTGGTGGTAAATCACTTACAAAATCCTTAATTTTTGGACTTTCTGAAAATCTCCAATCATTAAACGACTTTTGAGCTTTTTTGAAAATATAATCTATGTTTTTAACGTCAAGAGTATCGTTAAAACCTCTTACATCTCCTGCAACAATCATTTTAAACTGATTCCGAATATCGTTTAAAGAATTGTTTATTGGCGTTGCAGATAACATTAGTACTTTTATATCCTGATTCTTCTTTAAAATTTCTTCAATAAAATATTTGTAAGAATTTGATTTATCATTTCGTAAATTATGACTTTCGTCTATAACAAATAATTTTGGTCTATCACTAATAAAGTGAGTATCAGCATTTTCATTTTTATAATGTAATCTGTCAAGTCTTTCGGAATGTAAATCAGTATGAAATCGCACAAAATAATCTAAACGGTCTCGTTCAAATCTAGAGTTTTGATTCTTGCGATATCTTACCCAATTATGTTGAAGTTTCTTAGGACAAAAAAGTATTGTTTCTCTTCCTTGTAATTCGAAAAATTTCATTACTGCTAAAGCAGTCCATGTTTTACCAAGACCAACAGCATCAGCTAATATTGCACCGTTATGTTTTTGCAACATTTTGATTAAACTTAAGACTCCTTTTTGCTGAAACTTATATAATGTGTTATAGACAATTGTATTTTCAAGCTTTCCAATTTGTCTGTTAAACTCAGGATCTTCTCCTTCTAAGTCCATTTGATTTCCAAAAAGTTCAAAAAGTACTTTGTAATATAATTGATACGGAGTGTATTCGATGAATATTTTTTCGATTTGGTCAATAATATAATCCTTGAAGTTTACTTTTTTCGTTTTGCCTGATTTCGCATCTGTAATAATGGTTTTATTTGCATGAGCCTTTTCACTTGTCCATAATGTTTCAAACCATTCAGAAAGCTCTTTGTGTTGAGCATTATGACCAGTTTCCGCAATATTGAGTTCAATATTATTTGTTTCTTTTAATCCAATCCCAGCTTCAGTAAGATTTGAGCTACCAGAAATAAAATATTTTAATCTGTTATCATTTTTTGCATAATGTAAATATACTTTGGCATGGCAAAAATTTGGTTCTAAAGTTTTTGCATCAACTTTATTTTGTCTTAAAAATGCAACAGCTTCTTTTGCAACAGAACTAAGTTTTAACGCTGCATCAACACTTATGCTTTCATTAAGTAAATCTAATGTTCTATCTTTTATAGCTTCAACATTAACAATTTCACCAAGTATAAATCGATATTTTTTTATTTTCTCATTTGTCGCTTGCGAAAGAAAAGCCAGAGCTCCAACAGTAAAATAGCCAGTAACAATATCTAATTGCCCAATTTCAGTATATCTTTTTATCCATTCATGAACTTTTAATACTTCTATACTTCCATTATTGTTTTTTTCTTTTTCGCTATTATCTATAATCATAAATCAGTACTTTTTAATGCTAATACATACGAAGGATTCAAATTTATCTAATAATTTTAAAAAATCCTTTTGTTTCAAAAATAATAATAAATATGTAAAAAGTGGCTGTAAATCAATTGTTATTTTGTCTTTTCTAATTTTTGATTAAAATTTTAAGGATGTGTTATTATGAACGAGTTAGCATTTTATTAGAAGTAAGAAGTAATTAGTGTCTGTTTATAATGGCAGAGTTAGTAGTTTATTTGACTTGTTTCGGCTTCCCCACATCGAATCCAACATATTGTATTTGCAAAATTGTGTCTCCCCCTCCCTACTCAACACTCAAATTATCTAAGCCAGTTATAATTATTTTATCGGCTTGTGGGGCGTTAATTATTTCAATAAAGCCATTGTATGTTTGTCCGATGCTGACCTCAACTTTATCGAGAAAGTACTTTTTATCGCTAATTTTACTAACAACATAAATAAAATATTTGTTTGCAGATTTAACGATAGCGGTTTCGGGTAATGCTTTTACATTTTTTGTGCCTGTGTTTATAAGTGCTTCGATTGCTGCCGAATTTATTGGCTTGGCTTTAGCGTTTTTATCAGGTTTTGCATATACATCTATCGCTCCTGTATTTGGATTAATGCTATTACCAATTTTTGAAATATGGGCAGTGTTGATATTATCAGGATTATTTAATGTGTAATATTCTAATTCTTGGTTTTCTTCAAGATTTTGTAAGTCTTTTTCGAATGCAGATAGTCTTAATTCTAATTTGCTGATGTCTATAATTTCAATTAGTTTGATATTAGATTCGATGTATTGTCCGTTAACTATATTAATATAGTTGATAGTTCCGCTAACTGGAGCCATTATGGGAATTGATGAATAGTAATTCCCTTTTTCAATTTTATCTGTATTAAGATGTAATTTCGCTAATTGGATTTTAAGTGACTCATATCTTACAAGTGCCGATTGGTACTCTGATGTAGCTGTTATAAGTTCTTTTTCAGCGATAATCTTCTCTTGTACAAGGTTTTGAATTCTTTCAAAATCAGTTTTGAGTTTCTCTAATTGAATGGCTGTTTCTGCGAACTCTTGTTGTTTTTCAATTAGTTCTTTTGAATATAGATAAAAGAGAATTTGTCCTTTTTGAATTGTCTCGCCATATTTAAAATTGATGTTTTCAACTATTCCTCCAACGGGTGTGCTTACTTGTGAAATTGCATTTGTTTGTGCAAAAACTTGTCCGTTTAAAAGTACAATAGATTTAAAAATCATATCTTCAAATTTTCCTACTTGCATTTTCTCGGAATCAAACTGTTCTGAGCTTATTTCTATCAAATTATTTGTTTGCTCTGTGCTGTTATCTGATTTATTTGAGCAAGAAATACTGATTGTAAGTATTATTAAAATACTGATAAATGCGTATAATATATTTTTCATTATTTTCATTTTTCTAAAGTGTTAAATAATCTAATTCTATGATAATTGAATTGTATTTTGCAATGTTTTCGTAATGATATAATAGTGAATTTAAGGCGTTGTCCATGCTACTCACAAATTCGTAATAATTAATTTCTCCTGCATCAAAGCTTTTGGTGGCAGAGATTATAATTTGATTAGAAAGATTTGCTCCATTATCTTCATATTTTTTAATCAATGCCCTGTACTTGTTTAATTCGAGAAGTAATTGGGCTTGTTTTGATTTTAATTTGTAAATATTGTCTTCAAATTGATTTTGATTAATCTCATACGATATTTTTGCAGCATTATAATTGGTTTTTTGTTCAGTCCAAAATAATGGAATATCTATGCCGACTTTGAACCCTTGGTAAATTTGATTATTTGCATATTGATTTGTGCCAAAAAAGTATCCTACATTAAAATCTGGCGTAAATTCATGTTTGTATTCTTTGATAATATTACTAAAATATGCTGATTGCTTTTTGAAAATTTGATGTTCAATATTGTTCTCAAAATTGATAGAATCATTTTGCAAGATAGCGATTTCTTCGTAAACAATTTTGAATTCTGAGTTGTAATTCATTAGCGTAGATAATTTTTCATAAGCAATACCTAAATTATTCTGGGCAGTAAATAAATCAGCTTCAGTTTTTTGTTTTTTTGCTAATATGTTTAAATAATCAAGATAATTTATTTCCCCAGCGTCGTAACTTTTAATAGCTTTTTCTTCAATTTTATAATAAAGGCTATCTATCGTTTGGTAAACATTTTGATTATTTGTTAGGAAGATAATTTCGTAATACATCTTTGATACTTCTCTCTCAAGAATTGTTTTTTGTTTAAGATATTCAAGTTTATTTATTTCAATTTTTAGCTTATTGCTTTGTAATTTGTTAGAATACTTAGTAGGAAATTTAAACCTTTGTTCTAAACCTAAGATTTTTAGAGGATAGCCATTATCGGCGATATTATTTTCATCATATTCATAATAAAATGAGGTTTTATCAGTATTAAAAGCAGAGTTTTTTAAAGCTTCAGCCTCTTTAATTTTCAATTGATATGAGTTTAGACTTAGATTATTATTTATCGCAATTTCTTTTATCTGTTCTAAGTTATATGTGTTCTGCTGTCCCATTACTCCAATTGAAGTAATAGTTAAAGCAAGTAAAATCATAGTGGTTTTTGACCGAATAACTCTAAAAGGTCTAAATTTGATACCTTTAACATTGTGAAAGATTTCAAAAAGTAATGGTAATGCAATCATTGTTAGCATTGTAGATGTAATTAAGCCGCCGATAACTACAGTTGCTAATGGTCTTTGAACTTCTGCTCCAGCACCTGTTGAAATTGCCATCGGCAGAAAACCCATTGCAGCAGCAGCGGCTGTTAATAAAACAGGTCTTAATCTATCTCTACTCCCTTGAATTATTAATGCTCTTGTACTTTCAAAGTTTCCATTTTTTTGTAAATCTTTTAAATGTTCAATTAGCACAATCCCATTAAGCACTGCAACGCCAAACAAAGCAATAAATCCAATTCCAGCCGAAATGCTAAAAGGCATGCCTCTTATCCATAGCAACATTACACCACCAACAACCGCCAAGGGAATAGCCGTAAATATAAGGATTGCATCGCGTAATGATTTGAATGCAAAATGTAAAAATATAAAAATTAGCAATAATGCAATTGGTACAATCATTAGTAATCTATTGGAGGCATTTTCGAGGTTTTCGAATTGCCCGCCATATTCTATATAGTTGCCCGGTTCTAGTTGTATTTTATCGTCTATAGTTTTTTGGATATCGGTAACTACAGATTTAAGATCACGATTACGTACATTAACGCTCACTACAACTCTTCGGTGAGTGTTTTCACGTGATATTTTTGCAGGTCCTTCATTATAGTCAATGTGGGCAAGTTCTTTTAGTGGGACTGTGAGTCCAGATGCTAACTTAACGGGAAATTCTCTTATATCTTCAATATCTCGGCGATATTTTTCATCCGATTTTATAACAAGGTCAAAACGTTTTTCGCCTTCAAATACGCTTCCGGTTTTTGCACCACCAAAAGACATAGATAAAATATCGTTTAAAGTTTTTATTTCGGCACCATAGTATGCAATCTTTTTTCTGTCATAAACAACTGACATTTGTGGTAGCCCAACTGTTTTTTCGAGAATAACATCTGCTGCACCAGGAACATCGCTTACTAGATTTTTGATTTCATTTGCTTTGGCGTTAAGATAGTTTAAATCATCGCCATAAATTTTTATTGCAATATCGGCTCTAACTCCAGTAATAAGCTCATTAAATCTCATTTCAATAGGTTGTGTAAACTCATATTCTATACCTGGAATTATCGATAATTCTTTTTGGAAAAGTTCTGCTAAATCTTCTTTGTTTGAAGCATTTACCCATTGTTTTTTTGGTTTAAGTATGATAATCATATCAATTTCTTCCATAGACATTGGGTCGGTAGGCACTTCTGCTGCTCCAATTCTACTAACAATCTGCTCTACTTCGGGAAATTTGTCTATCAAGATATTTTCCATTTGCGTTGTTAGTTCAATTGTTTTTGATAGAGATGTTCCTGTTTTTAAAACTGGCTGAATAACAAAATCACCCTCATCAAGAGTTGGAACAAATTCACCGCCCATGTTTGAAAAAATAACGCCAGTTCCAATTAATGTAAAAACTGCCATTACCAACACTAGTTTTTTATGACAACACGCCCAATTAATTACAGGTTCGTAAGATTTGTAAATAAGGTTCATAAATAATTCAGAGATATTCCATTTACTCTTTTTTTCCTTATCTGGTTTTAAAAACATTGATGCGGCAACAGGTAGCCAAGTGAAACCTAATATCATAGCACCAATAATTGCGAAGCTAAATGTTAAAGCCATTGGGATGAACATTTTACCTTCAACACCGCCAAGTGTCAATATTGGAATAAAAACTATCAATATTATTATTTGACCAAATATTGCTGATTTCATCATTTTAGATGCTCCTTCGTAGGTTATTCCATCGATTATTTCTTCTTTATCACCGGCTTTTAGGATTTTAGCCTTTTGTTTGGTTATTTTAAAAGCAATATATTCAACAATAATTACTGCTCCATCTATTATTATTCCAAAGTCAAGTGCTCCAAGGCTCATTAAATTAGCATCTATTCCAGTAATATACATTGCAGACAATGTGAACATCAGTGCTAGAGGTATCATAGACGCAATTACCAATGCACTTCTGATGTTTCCAAGTATTAACCAGACAACTAAAAACACAATAAGACAGCCAAAAACGAGATTTTCGATAACTGTGGTTGTTGTTTTGCCAATTAATACGCTACGGTCCAGTATAGGATTGATAAAAACACCTTCGGGAAGTCTTTTTTGAACTTCGTCAATTTTTTCATGAATATCCTGCATAACTTGTTTAGAGTTTGCATTTTTTAGCATCATTATCTGCCCAAGTACTTTTTCGCCTTTCCCATTCGCCGTAATAGCACCGTATCTTGTGGCGTATCCATAATCAACATTGGCGATATGTTTTATTAATATCGGAGTTCCGTTTTGATTTTTAATTACAATGTTTTCAATATCTTCAATATTCTTAACTTGTCCATCTCCACGAATAAAATATGTTTTATTAGCTTTCTCGATATACGAACCTCCTGATATGCTATTGTTCGATTCCAACGCATCAAAAACTTCGCCTACAGAAAGCTCAAAACTTTTTAAAAGATCTGGATTTACGGCAACCTCATATTGTTTAAGGTGTCCGCCCCATGAATTTATTTCGACAACTCCGTTTATTCCTGAAAGCTGCCTGCGAACAATCCAGTCCTGAATGGTTCTTAAATCCATTGAGGTATATTGATCTTCGAAACCTTCTTCAACATCAAGAATATATTGATAAACTTCTCCAAGTCCAGTTGTTATTGGTCCCATTTCGGGAGATCCAAATTCGTCAGGAATATTATCGGACGCAGATTTTATTTTTTCGGCGATTAACTGGCGTGGTAAATATGTTCCTAATTTTTCATCAAATACAATTGTTACAACTGATAATCCGAATTTTGAAATAGATCTAATTTCAATAACACCTGGCAGATTTGCCATTTCGAGTTCAATAGGAGCTGTAATATATTGCTCTACTTCTTGTGTCGATAAGTTGCTGGTTGTTGTTATTACCTGTACTTGATTGTTCGTAATATCTGGAACTGCTCCAACAGGTAAATTAAACATCGCAAATATTCCAAAACCCGTAATACTTAATGTAAAAAGTATAATAATTAATTTATTTTTAAGACTAAAATTTATTATTTTTTCTATCATTACAATTGTGCTAGTTTAATTTAATTATAAAACAATTTATCAGTATAATGTTTATAAAGACAGATAATAATGTCAAAGGTTTAACCCATTTATAGTTTGTCAATCAAAAACATTATATTTTTATGTTGCTTAATCTGTTATGTGGCAAGTTCTGTAAGCTTGTTTATAAATTACTTATTTTCAAAGATGCATTTTTTTTAATAAAAAACTATTTCAGTTCAAAATAAACTTTATATCTTTCTGTGATTTTCCCTTCAGATTACAATAAAATTAAATTACTGGTTTCCCTGAACCAAATACCAATCTACCCAGTTATTGAGTTGACTAATCGATTTAGGCTGTAGAATAATCTTTTGATTTTCATCTAATAGAAGTATAGTAGGCGTGGTATAGACGTAATAATCTTGAACAACTTTATTCCCCCATTTTTTATAATCGCACATACTTATAAAAGGAAAAACACTAGTAAAGTTTTTAAATAGTGTTTTATCTGTATCTAATGCAACAAATATAACTTCTACGTCTTGCGATTTCCAATTTTTATAAAGAGGGATTAGTTGGCTTAGTTCTTCGGTGCTACTAGAACACCAGCTAGCTCCAAAAATTACTGCTTTGTAAGAGGATTGAATATCTGATAATTTTTTAGGCGTATTTATTTTAGAACCACTTTGAAAAACATCGCCAGTAAAAGCAATATTAGAGGCAATATTCCCTTTTTTCATTTTTCTGTATGTTTCTAATTGTTTTGCAAAAATATCATTTACCATTTTTGGGTATTTTGTTAGAATTTGAATGGCTAAATGTTCTGCTGCTTTATATAAACTATGTTTTTCTAATAAATCAAATAGATATTTAGAAATTTGGTTAAATTTTTCTTTGTTGCCTACCAGATTTGGTAACATAAAATCTATGGAAATGCTCATTTCTTTATAAACAGTATCTAATGGCTGCCCCATATTTTCTAATAACCAAAAATGACTTTCGATGACATCTTTTAGTAATCCACTTTTGTAAAGTCGTGCATCGGTATAGTCAATGTGTCTAAAGGCATTTATGGTAGCCGGAATTTCTTCGGTTCGGTGTTGAGCGATAGTTGCAACCGAGCTTACTAATTTACGAGTGGGTAAGAACCAAGAAATATAAGATTTAGAATCTAAATTTGTTAGAAAATCGATATCTTCTTGTTTTATGCGTTGCATTTCGGTTTCAATACTTTGCTGTGGCTTTTTATGATTAGCAAAAAGAGAATCTGACTTGTAAATTTTTTGTAGATAAACCCAGGCACTTAATGCTTGTTCACGTTTGGGGTGTTCGGTGGCATATTGTACAAATAACTGATTTTCTGTTCCTGATAAAATATCAATACTTTCGGGCAGACTTAAAATTTCACCTTTTAGCTGAATGTTTTCTTTCGCCAATACTATAAAATAAGCTTTATTATCTGCTGCGGTTAAATAAGCCATGCCTTGATTTTTATCGGAATAATTTAATGTAAAATCACCTTGTTCTGATACTTTCGTACTATCGATGGTATAAATGTCGAAATCCTGAAATCCAACCAATTTAACTTGTTGTCCTGCCAAAGGAAGGAACTTGCCTTTTATGTTATTCTGAGTGAAAACACTAAGAGGTAGAAGGCAAATAGTTAGTAAAATAATAATATTTTTAAGTTTCATAAATTTATGCTTGTATAGTAAACTTCGACAAAGTTAATGAAAATAGATTTCAATTATGTATAAATCTGGCTCTATATTTTCTAAATTAATGTTTATATTAATGCTTTCGATATCCTTTTATAGAATAATTTAATCAATCGCATCGCCTACAATAATCAAATATTACTGTTCGCTAAAATTTTGTGTTTAATCTTACTGTTGTTGATATACAAGCGAATAGGGACGTTATTATTATCATGTTTTTAAATGCCTTTTTTATATTGGATTTTTGTGGTTTTACTAATAATTTGATTTAATTTCTTGTCTATATTTGATTGCCCATTTATGATATTTTGTAAATATTTAACAATTTCTGATTTATCTGTTGCAATTATAGTTTCTGTTTTAACATCACACAAATCAATTAAAAATTCAGAAAACATATTTGGAATATCTGTTATAATATCAGTATTTAAATAATTTTCAGCATTGTATATTTTGTGATAATTACCTGGCGACTTTTCTATAATCAAAGTCTGATTTTTTAAATTGGTAATTGTGGCGGATCTCGAGCAATGTATCATACAATCATCGTCAAGCCTGTGTTTTTCGCATCCTGTAACTTGATGAAATAGACATTGCCGACTTGTCATTAGTACAATAGGATGATAAATACTGTAAAATAATTTAAACTCGTCTGGTTTATTTAGGCTCTTTATTTGATTTTGATTGATTTCATTCGATATAAATGCACCTACGCAATTTAAGTTTTCTTTTAGGTTAATCAGACTATAGGAATTTATAATATTTAGATATGGTCCAGCAATCCATTTAATCCCATTTCTATATGCTTGATAAGCAATACCAAGATTATTAGTTACAATACAAGATGGTTTTACTGAACTAAGTAATTGAACAGCACTATCATAATCTTTACCAATAATAACAGACGGAAACCAAGGGATTAATTTTTTGTTTTCGGCAAATAGATTTTCATAATCTGAAATTCCGTTTTTTAGGCAAGCTGGAAGTTGAAAATAAATATTGGCATCTGTTTCATTACAAATATTTAAATCTTTTTCTGAATTTATTAAAACAGAAAGTTTTGCTGGCGTATTTAAGTTTGGATAATTTTTCAAAACTGGCAATGTAATCGGTTCAAGGATTTCTTTGGAATCGTTTAAAATGGATAAAATTCTTTTCTTTAAGGATGTCAGTTCATGAAACGAAATGAATAAATTAGGTTGAAGATTTTGAAGATTTAGATTTTCGATGTAAAACTCGGTTTCGTTGATGGCTTTAAGTTTAGTTAAAAGAATCTCGGCAGTTAGTGCATGAGAAGGCTTGAGAATAAGCTTAGTTTTCGATTGTAGTGTAAATGAGTTTTCTGAAGATATTACGCATATAATTAAAGCAGAACCGTTTTGGCCAGAAATATTTATTTGTAAAGGGGTTTTTGATATGCTTAAATCATTGATTTGTTTTTCAACATTCTCTTTTATTTCGTCTTTTTCATTGTAAAGAACAGTCGCCGCATTCTCCATTTCACTATCAGAATAAAATCTATTTATTTCGGACAAATGTTGAATTGAATGGTCTCGTGGATTATCAATAAACATGTTTTTACTAATGTCTCCAATCAAAAAAGCATTTGAAAAGTCGCGATTAAAAACTTTGTATAAATCTGAATTATCGGTAAGAAGTTCATTAACATCAAACAAACTATTTATTTGATTTTTCCATGCATTTACAACAGTATAGACATAATCGGATTTTTTAATTCTGCCTTCAATTTTTATCGACTTAACGCCTGCATCAACAATTTCTTTCAGATTAAAATATGCAGAATTATCTTTTAAGTTAAGCGGATAGTTTTTGCCTGCTTCAGTTTTTAAATATCTATCACGGCATGGCTGACTACATCTACCACGGTTTCCAGAATTACCACTATGCAAAGAACTTAAATAACATAAGCCCGAAAATGAAATACAATTGGACCCATGAACAAATATTTCAGTCGAGATATTGTTTTTTTTGCCAATTAGACCTAGATGCTTTATCTCATCAGTATTTAATTCTCGAGATAAATTTACACGGGAGACATTCAGCTTACTTAAAAATTCAATTTGGTCTTCGTTGTGAGTTGTAAGTTGTGTTGAAGCATGAATTTTAAGGTTTTTGAAGTAGTTTGACAATATGTATAACAATCCTAAATCCTGAACGATAATTCCATCAATGCTCGTATTAGCAAGTTTGTTCAGTAATTTGACCAAAGCTGGGATTTCATTTTCAAGAATTAGTATGTTTAGTGTAAGAAAAACTTGGCAGTTATTTTTGTGGGCGAGTCTTAAAATACTGCGTAAATCTTCAAAACTGATATTTACAGCACGATTTCTCGCATTAAATCTGTCTAATCCGCAGTAAACGGCATCTGCTCCAGCAATAATTGCAGCTTTTATAGAATCTATATCTCCTCCAGGTGCGAGTAGTTCTATTTTTCTTTTCACAGATTTTTACTCAAAATTCGTTTATATTTATGCAAAAGTAAACATTCAATTTGATAACTCTATTTTTTGATATAAAATTGGTGTAACTTAATTATTGTTTTTTATGGTATTTATTATTCGCTCCGTGTGGTTATGGGCTAAACATTAATTGCAACCAAAATTAATAAATAAATTCCCCCAATCATTTCCCCAATTTTCAATCTCTGGACACTTATCAGAAAATGATGTTACTGTTCCGTATTCAATTTTTGCAAGAATAATATGTTTACTTGCATTTATATCACAGGCACCTAATGAAGAATGGAATATGTGCATATAGTCACAAAAAAATGCTCTGCCATGAAAATATCCGTTGCCAATATTATATATATTAGCATAATAACAATCTCCAGTTAGTTTGTAATCACCTGTTGAGGCATGACACCTAAAAAAAAGACTGTCGCCTTGTAAATTCATATTGCAATTAAAAATCCCAGCCCAGTTTTGTACCGATAAATTTTTGAATTTTAATGTGTCAATAGTGTAGAGGTCACAAGCTTGTTCTATTGTTATTTCTTTGATAAATGGAGTTTTGAGATGTACTTTTGGTTTGATACGCTTGCGTAAAAAATCGCAGCCATTATTATCTCTAATTATGAGCTCGTTATTGATAATTTCATAATCAATGTAGGGAATTAGGTTTTCGCCAGCAGTAATTGTTATTGATGATGTTGTCGAATTTTCAAGGATTATTTCAAGATCGCTTTCTATTTTAATGCTATTATAATAACTTATTGGAATCTCAATTGTTTTTATTTCACCGTTGGTTTTAAAGCAGGGATTATCGTCTGTATTGCAAGATGTTAATAATATTATTGTAAAAATTATAAGAAAAAACAGTTTCATATCACTAAAAAAAATATTTTTGCTAAGATAATATTAAAACTTGTGTTTTTATGACTAAAAAGAAAAAAGTATTCCTTATAATTTTTGTTTTTATAGCAATTATTGGGATTGTAGGATTTGTTTTCGGTAAGAAATATTATGACTATATTTACGATGCAAATGTTATTATTGAAGATGAATTAGCTTACATATATATCCCAAACGGGTCGGCGTATGATGATGTTCTTAAAATTTTAATGTCTTCTGGTTATATTGTTGATATAGACGCATTTGGGCAGGTCGCAGAATGGAAAAAATATCCAGAGCGAGTACTTCCAGGACGATATGAAATAAATAATGGAATGTCGAATAATGAACTTGTAGATTTGTTGCGTAGTGGTAAGCAAACACCAGTAAAATTAAGCTTTATTAGTCTTAGAAATTTGCCTGTTTTGGCAGGAAAAGTTGCTGTTTATATTGAAGCCGATTCAACTGAAATTGCGAATTTGTTAATGAATCCCGAAACCGCAGCTAAATATGGATTTAACGATAAAACTTTTCCAGCAATGTTTATTCCAAATACCTATGAGTTTTACTGGAATACCTCGGCAGAGAAATTTCTCGAACGTATGGCACAAGAATTTAAAAACTTTTGGACGGAAGAACGTGTGCAAAAAGCTGAAAATCTTAATATGTCACAATCTGAAGTTAGTACGCTTGCTTCAATTATCGAAAAGGAAACTCAAAAGAATGACGAAAAAACTCGAATGGCTGGAGTTTACTTAAATCGTCTAAAAGTGGGAATGCTATTGCAAGCAGATCCTACTGTTGTTTTCGCAGTTGGTGATTTTACAATAACACGTGTTTTAAACAGGCATCTTAAAGTTGACTCACCTTATAATACATACATTTATGCTGGATTGCCTCCTGGCCCCATTTGTATTCCATCAACATCATCAATTGATGCAGTTCTAAATTATGAAAGCCACTCTTATTATTATTTTTGTGCAAAAGATGATTTTTCAGGATACCACGTCTTTGCTTCATCACTAGCTCAGCATAATGCAAATGCAAAAAGATATCATAATGCTTTAAGAAGGTCGGGGAGGTGAAAGTTAAAAGTGAAAAGCGCTGCACTGAGTTTTTATCAAAGTGTGAAGAGTGAAGAGTGTGGAGTGTGGTCATAAGTGGTCAGGAGGCTGCGCCGTCATAAGTGGTCAGGGGCTGTGCTGTCATAAATAGTTAGGAGTGTATATCACAGAATCACTAGATTACATAATTGACAATCCCTTAATACTAAATGTCTATCTACTTTCGTTATTAGTCTAAATCTAAAAGCCTTGGTATGAAAAGAATTATTTTGTTGTTATTTATAAGTAGTTTTTGTGTAACTTATTCATATTCTGCAAAGCCAATTATTCCTCCAGGAACGGCTAAAATCAACGATTCCCTTTATGTTGATAAGACGGAAGTTCGAAATATAGATTATATTGAGTTTGTTTATTGGTGTGAACGTGAATTTGGAGTGGATTCAGATGAATATTTATCAATTTTACCCGATACTTTAGTATGGGAAAGTCAGTATAATGAGCCAATGATAAATTTGTATTTCAGACATCCAGCATATAATCTTTATCCTGTTGTTGGAGTTAGTTATGAGCAGGCTGTTAAGTATTGTGAGTGGCGAACAGACCGTGTAAATGAAATGCTATATCTTAAATTGAATAAGTTGCAATCTAACGTTTTGAAAAATGAGATTCAAGTTCCTGCTTATGTAATTTATAGGTTGCCAAGTATTCAAGAATGGGAAAAGGTAGCTGGACTTCCTTTGTCTAAGCGGACGATGAAAAAATTGCAACGAAAAAAGTATCAAAATCTTCATAAATGCAATTTGAATGTGAGTAACGAAATTGGAGTGCCAGATGATATGGCAAGCATCACAACTTCTGTAAATTCATATTGGCCTAATGAACTTGGCGTTTATAATATGATTGGTAATGTTGCTGAAATGACATCTGAAAAAGGAATTGCAAAAGGAGGTAGCTGGAAACATAAACCCGATGAGGTAAGTGTCGAAAATTCATTTAATTATGAAATTCCTAAAGCATGGCTTGGTTTTAGGTGTATTTGTGATGTTAATCTCGAACTATTGTCTCATTATTTTTGAATACCTAAACTCTTTCTAAGTGAAATTTATTAACTTTGTTCGTACGTTTAACGAGAATAAAGTGAAATGAAAGATATATTACTTGAGGCAGCTGAGCTAATTCGGATTAATAAACCTGCTGCAATGTGTACTGTTGTTCAAACAGAAGGCTCCTCACCAAGAAAATCTGGTACACGCATGATTGTTTTGTTTGATAAAACTATAATTGGGACTATTGGAGGAGGAAGTGTCGAACACGAAAGCATGAAAAGAGCTTTAGAAGTCATTAAAACTGGTAAACCAATATTATATAATTATAATCTTAAAGATGACCTTCAAATGGAGTGTGGCGGAGCTATGCAAGTGTATATTGAGGCTTTAGCAAATAAACCAAACTTGTACATTTTTGGGGCTGGTCATGTTGGTAAAGCTCTTTCTAATTTGGCGGTAAATTTTGGTTTCCAAATTACTGTAATTGATGAAAGAGACAATATTTTTGATGATTTTGAGACAAATCTGCTAAAGGTTTATAATGGCGATTTTACTGAGTTTATAAACACTGCCGATTTTAATAATAAAACATTTATTGTTATTATGACACACGAGCATAAGTATGATTTTGATGTTTTGAGTAAACTGTGTAATAAACCGCATAAATATCTTGGTATGATTGGTAGTAAAACAAAAGTTAGTCAAGCAAAAAATCAACTTATTGAAAAGAAAATATTGTCTGAAGATAAAATCAATGAAATTGATATGCCAATAGGTATTCGGATCAAATGCGAAACGCCCGAAGAAATTGCGGTTAGTATTATCGCTAAATTGATAGACGTGAAAAATGATATTTAAAAAGGGAATTATGAATTTAGAAAATAAAATATCCTTTGTTCTTGATGGAAAAATCCAAGTTATAGATTTTAATTATTCTGAATATACACCTACCACAACTTTACTACATTATCTTAGGTCTTTACCTACACATAAAAGTGTGAAAGAGGGTTGCGGCGAAGGAGATTGTGGGGCTTGTACAGTTGTTATTGGCGAAAATAATTTAGGAGGAATTCAATATAGAGCTTTTGATTCATGTTTGATATTTTTACCCTCAATATATGGTAAACAAGTTATTACAACCGAAAATCTTGGTAGTGCTGATAATCTTCATCCAGTTCAAAAGGCTTTGTATGAATTTGACGGCTCTCAATGTGGATTTTGTACTCCTGGTTTTGTGATGTCAATTTATGCACTTTATAAGCAAGACAATATTCCCGATAAAACTGAAGTTACAGATGCAATTGCAGGGAATTTGTGTCGTTGTACGGGATACAGACCAATTATAGACGCTGCAGAATATGTTTGCAATAATAAAAGTGAAGATATTATTGACAAATCCGAAAAAGAAACTCTGGCATTACTTAATTCTGTTGATAAGTCAGAAACTATATTAATTTCAAGTTCAGAACAAAAATATTATTTGCCCTTTTATAAAGAAGATGCTCTTAAACTACGAAATGAAAATCCACAAGCGGTATTAGTGTCGGGTGAAACTGATGTGGCTTTACGTGTTACAAAAAAGAATGAATTAATACCAAATATTATTGATATATCGCAGGTAAAGGACCTTAAATTTGAAAAAGAAACTTCTGATGGTTTTATATTTGGTGCAAATTATAGCTTAGAAGATATTAGACAAACTTGTGAAGGAAAATTAGATGCACTTTATGATATGCTTTGTGTTTTTGGCTCTCGGCAGATACGAAATAGAGCATGTCTGGGTGGGAATTTAGGTTCTGCTTCGCCAATTGGAGACGCAATTCCAGTTTTAATGGCTTATGATGCCGAATTGACAATCGAAAATATAAATGCAAAACGAACTGTTAAACTTCGTGATTTTATCACAGGTTATAGACAAACTAAATGTAATGCAGATGAGCTAATTACTGAAATTTATATTCCTTTTCCTACAAAAGATAAAATAATTAAATCGTATAAAATAAGTAAGCGAAAAGATTTGGATATTGCTACGGTAAGTGCATGTTTTTCGTTAATACTCGAAGCTGGTAAAGTAAAAAACATTTATGCTTTTTATGGCGGTATGGCAGCTTGGACAAAAAGAGCTCTCAGTACCGAGAAATATCTAATTGGCAAAGAATGGAACAGAAATAATGTTGAGTTGGCTATGAAGGAACTTGCAAATGATTTTAAACCAATTTCTGATGCAAGATCGGGAGAAAAAGCAAGACAGATAATGGCGGCTAATCTTTTGTTGAAATTCTGGAGTGAAAGTGGGGAGTGAGGAGTGGGGAGTTGGGAGTGAGCTAGAGGGGGGAGTTGGGAGTAGGGAGTGTGGAGTGGGGAGTGGGGAGTGGGGAGTATATTTAGTATTAGCATAATAATATGAGAAAATGGATAATAAAGAATTTGCTAAAAGTCTTGAAAAAAGGACAAAACAGTTTGCAATAAATATTTTAAGGTTAACGTCAAAATTGCCAAATACACCTGAGGGAAATGTAGTGCGATATCAATTGGCGAAATCTGGTACAAGTGTAGGGGCAAATTATCGTGAGGCAAATCGTGCCAGAAGTAAAGCAGACTTTAAAAGTAAAGTGTCTATAAGTGAGTCCGAGTCAAGCGAAAGTGGTTTTTGGTTAGAAATAATTGATGAAATGGAATGGCTCTCATCAGATATTGTTCGACCATTATTAGTAGAGTCAGATGAATTATTAGCCATTTTTGCTTCAATTGGAAAAAAATTAAAAAAGAATTAGTGGTTTTATGGAGTAACCTCATAACCTAAAGATAAAAACATGAAAAAAAACGATATAATTAGGCAGTGGCGCAAGGTTGTAGAACTTCAGTTTATTTTTTCAACTCCGAACTTTAGCTCACTCCAAACTCCACACTCTAGCTCACTCCAAACTCCACACTCCCCACTTTAGCTCACTCGTAACTCCAAACTAAAAAACAACAATATGAAAAACATACAACACGAATCAGCAAAATATCAGGTAAGCGGCGAAGCGATTTATATTGATGATATGCAAGTATCAGATAGGTTATTGCATGCTTATATTTATACAAGTCCTCATGCTCACGCCAAAATTTTATCTTTTGATATTGAGAAAGCAAAAAATGTAAAAGGGGTACATGCCGTTTTGTCGTATAAAGATATTCCAGGACGAAACCAAATGGGACCAGTTTTTCATGATGAGCCTGTTTTGGCTGAAAATTTAGTTGAATGTATTGGACAAGCAATATTTATAATTGCGGCAGAAAATCAGAGAGCTGCTGATGAGGCAATGGCTCTTATTGAGGTCGAATATGAAATATTAAAACCAATTTTAACAATAAAAGAGGCTATTGAAAATAATTCATTGTTGCAGCCTGAACGAAAGATTGAGATTGGCGATATAAACGCAGGATTTGCGTCTTCAAAGCACATATTGGAAGGGGAGTTTGAATCTGGAGGGCAGGAGCATTGGTATCTCGAAACTCAAATTTGTTTGTCGATACCAGGTGAAGGTAATGAGATAAAGGCCTACTGTTCTACTCAACATCCCTCAGAAACTCAAACAATTATTGCCGAGGTTTTAGGAATTGGTAAACACGAAGTTGAGCTTGAGTGCCGTCGTATGGGCGGAGCTTTTGGTGGTAAAGAAACGCAAGCTAATCATTTGGCGGCATGGTCTTCTTTGTTGGCGGTTAAAACTAATCGTCCTGTTAAATTACGGCTCTTTAGAGATATAGACCAAAAAATTACTGGAAAAAGACATCCATATTATTATAAATATAAAGTTGGCTTTGACGATAATGGTAAAATTATTGCTGCCGACATTGAGCATTATTTGAATGGAGGTTATGCTACCGATTTAACAATGGCTATTCTTGAACGTGGAATGTTGCATGCCGAAAACTCATATTTTATCCCAAATATGAAAATTGTGGCAAAACCTATGAAAACAAATTTACCATCAAATGTCGCATTTAGAGGCTTTGGAGCACCTCAGGGGATTTATTGTATCGAAAATATTATTGATAAAATTGCTTTTGCATTAAAAAAAGATACTGCTGAGGTTCAAAAGGAAAATTTTTATGGCATAGATGATAAAAATATGACACCTTACGGAACAAAAGTTAATCATAATAGGCTTTTTGTGATATATGACCAAATTATTGAATCATCGAATTATATTAAACGAAAAGCCGATATAGATAAATTTAATCAAGAAAATGAGTTTGTTAAAAAGGGTATCGCATTAACGCCAGTTAAGTTTGGTATTTCTTTTACGACTGCTTTTTTAAATCAAGCAGGGGCTTTAATAAATGTTTATAACGATGGAACTATTCTTGTTAATCATGGTGGAACAGAGATGGGGCAGGGGCTTTTTACTAAAATTAGAACAATTGCAGCACTCGAATTTGGAGTATCTTTAAGTCGAATTAAGATTAATGCTACTAATACTTCAAAAGTGCCTAATACCTCTGCAACTGCCGCTTCATCAGGAACCGATTTGAATGGTATGGCGGTTAAAAATGGAATTGAAAAACTAAAAAAACGTTTGGCTGATTTTACAGCTAACTTATTAAAGAGGGAACATCAGATTATTTCTAAACCTCAGGATATTATTTTTGATTCAGATTTGATATACGATAAAAATTATAAGGATATCCAATATAAATTTGAGGAGTTAATTAAAAAAGCATATATGGGCCAAATCAGTTTAAGTGCTACTGGCTTTTATCGTACTCCTGATATTCATTTTGACAGAGCTGGTGGTAAAGGAAATCCGTTTCATTATTATGCTTTTGGAATGGGGGTTTCTGAAGTAAGTGTCGATATTCTAACTGGTAGATTAACTGTTTTGCGTGCAGATATTTTGCATGATGTAGGTGAGTCAGTTTTACCTAATATTGATATTGGCCAAATTGAAGGTGCTTATGTGCAAGGAATGGGCTGGGTAACTGGCGAAGAAATGAAGTATGATGATAAAGGAAATTTATTAAATTATTCTCCAGATACTTATAAAATCCCTGGCGTTCGTGATATTCCTCATGATTTTAGAGTGAAGCTTTTGGAAAATTGTCCAAATTATAATACTATCCGAAGAAGCAAAGCCGTTGGAGAACCTCCATTTATGTTAGGTCTTTCTGTTTGGTTTGCGGTAAAGTATGCGATAGCTTCTGTTTGTAAGCATGATGTAGAACCCGAACTTAAACTGCCTGCAACTAATGAGAATATTTTATTGGCAATTGATGGTTTAAAAAAATAATATATTCTGTCGTGTGACGATATTTAGTGTGCTTGATGGTATGGCATAAAAATAGTTTCTAGCAGATTACACAGATAAAGAACACTCTAAACTGTGAAAAATTGTACAAATTCTTCGGACAAACCGCGAACCGCGAACTGAATTATACTTTTTCGGTATTATCTTCTTTTACCTCTTCAGTTTCTTGTTTTGCTTCTTCTTCCGCATCTTGTTTTATGCTTTCAGCTGTTATGATTTTAAAATCAATAAGTGTATTATACCAGTTTACAACTTTTTTTATGTCAGAAACATAAACTCTGTCTTTATCAAAATCGGGAAGTACTGTCTCCATAAACTCTTTGTAATCATTACTTGTTGGTTTATTTTGAAGAACTTTTTCACCTTCAAATTTATCAAAAATACTTATAAATATTTTTTTTAATGGGACATCTTCATCTAAAGTGTAAATAGCAACGTCTTCGAGAGTGCTAATTCGTGATGTTGCAAATGCTGGCATACGTTTGCCAGTAGTCATTGATTCTACAATTACGTTATTTTTTCCTTTGGAGACTAATTTAAAAAGTCCCTGTTGTTCCGCTATTGCTAATATTCCGTCTAAAAACATAATTTAAAAATTTTATTTTTACAAATGTAGTATTTGAATTCTAATATCAAATAATTTTCGCAGCAAAAAATATCAAATATAATGCCATATAAAGTAGAAGCGTTCTAAGTGGTTGGTAATCAGGGGTTATGTTGGGTATTATTTGATCCCTCGTTCAGCTTTTATTTTATTATAAGCTTCGTTTATAGATTGAAATTTCTTTTTTGCAGCATTTTCTATATCTTTCCCCATTGATGCGACTTTGTCGGGGTGATGTTTGATTGCCATACTACGATACGCTTTTTTGATATCATCATTAGTTGCATTTTTATCAATTCCAAGTATTTCGTACGCAGAGTCTGTTTCTGGAACAAACATTGACATTACAGATTTATATTCGTGTTGAGTCAATCCAATTTTAGTTGCGATTTGTTCAATGAGATTTATTTCGTCTTTGTGAACCACGCCATCGGCAGCAGAAATACCAAATAGGTAGTGTAATATCTGTAATTTTAATGGATTACTCATATTCCTGCGTACTTGTTGGCAAACATCATCAAGCGGAATATCTTTTTCTAATAATTCTTTCAGTATTTGTAAGGCTTCTTTGGTTTCGGACTCCGAGAAATTTGAAAGAAGAAATCTTTTTACAAATTCGAGTTCACTCTTTTTTACAACTCGGTCGGCTTTCATTACTGCTGCCGAGAGTACCAAAAAAGTGAGCATAAAATCGCCTCTTTGAGTTTGCCCTCCTGCTTTTAGTGCCGATGTACTTATTCTAGCATTATCAAAAAATGAGCCTATAAAAAAGCCGAAAAGTGCACCAATTGGCCCTCCAAAAGCCCAACCTAAACCACCGCCTATCCATTTGCCAAGTTTTACCATTTTTCTTTAATGTGTTTTATTATTTCTAGACTTTGTGAAATTATTGAGTGTTCATCATCATTATGTAGATAGTAGTCAGGTTTGATGTCTGTATTATTGTAAAAACTTTGAGAGTTTATTCTTTTAACTGCCTCCGAAGGTTCAATATTATCTCTTTTACAAATTCTGTCAATTAAAACTTCTTGTGGACTAGTAACAATAATAATTACATCAAGAATGTCATCAAATTTGGATTCATATATTAAGGCTGATTCTATTGCACATATTTCAGTTTTTTGTTGCGATGCCCATTCGATAAAATTATCTTTTACAGCCGGATGAACAATTGAATTTATTAGATTCCTTTTTTCGTTATCATTAAAAATTTGAGAGGCAATATATTGTTTATTAAGCCTATTGTTTTTGTAAGCATCATTACCAAAGTTTAAAATTATTTCATTTTGTACTTTTTTATTGGTATTCATTATTATTTTTGCTTGTTCATCAGCATTATAGACTGGTATGCCTAATATTTGGAAAACAGAACTGACAACAGATTTTCCCGAACCAATTATGCCGGTTATTCCTGCTTTAATCATTTGAATCTTCTGTTTGTGTGGATATGATTTTTATACTGATAGGCTTTATCGCAGTAATTATTAGTTCGGATCTTGTACTGTTTACAGTTACTTCAGCCTCTTGGTTTTGAATATCATTAAAATCAATACTTGCTGTAAAGTCAGAGATACTGATGTCTTCGAAAATGCTAAGAGGTACTTTGAAAGAAACATCAACTATCGAAGGCATAAGTCTGGTTTTGAGATTATCAGGACAGTTTATTGGTTGTATCGGTATTTTTAAATAAGTTTCAGTATATTTCTCTAAAGGAATATCTATAAGTACGCTAGATTTTGAATATCTAATATTATTTATATATTTGATATTAAGTGAATGAATCTTGTTTTTGCCTATTGTTCCAAGTTCGGTGCTTTCTGTATAAACTGCACTTATTGTGTCTATAATACCTTTGTCTCCGTAAACGGTTATAGAGTCAGGTTTTACAATAATGTCTCCATTTATAATATAATCTTTTTCGGCAGTATAAATTATTTTTGGTGTTACTTTTAGCTTTTTAGAGTAAGTCTGAACAACATTAAAAAAGATAGTATCTGGACTAATTTTTACAAGTTTAATATTGTCTCCGAATCGTTTATTTACACGTTTACTAATATCATTTGTTAAAATAAATGATTGTGTATTGTTTTGGGGATTATTATGAATTTTTACAGGAGCTTTTTTGCTTTTGATGTCGATAACTAATGGTAACTTGATTTTTTCTATCTCTTCACGTAATAGATTATATCCGTGCCCTGACACGCTAACAATTAATTCCGCATCGTTTTCTTCTGCTAAACTCATGTTTTGTGGAAGATTCTCAATCTTATAGGGCAATGATAAATCTGTTGTATATTCTTTGTTAATGGCGTTTAAAAACCATAAAAATGTAGAGATTATGAAAAAAACTAAAAATATAAGTATGTTCCGGTTTCGCAATATTTTTGTTAAAAACCGAAGAAAGTTATTTTTAGATTTTTGAGTTTCACTCATTTATAGTTAACTGATTATTATTTTGTGGGTTGATTTGGAATATCAGCTGGACTTGCAACGAGTGAGTTTTTGTCAACTTTGATTTTTACGTTTGTGTCAATTTCAACAAATGCGTGATTATCTTGTATATCTACAATTTTACCGTAAATCCCACCTGCTGTGATAATTCTATCGCCTTTTTTAAGACCTTCGCGAAACTGTTTAGCTTCTTTTTGTCTTTTCATTTGCGGTCTTATCATAAAAAAGTAAAAAACAGCAACTATTAGCACTAGGAAAATAATTGAACTGTAGGGACTGCCCCCTTCTTGTTGAGCCATTAAAAATAATTGATTCATAACTTGTGTTTTATATTAAAAATTTAGTAAATAATTTCGCATCTTACAACTAGTTCGGTTACGTTAGGATTGGTATTTGAATAAACTTTTGCAGTCTTTGTTTGTTTTCCATCACGACCTGAACTGTCAAATTTAATTTCAACATTCCCTTTTTGTCCAGGTCTAATAGGTTCTTTTGTCCATTTTGGTACTGTGCAACCACACGATGCTTTAACGTTTGAAATAATTAAATTGCCTTTGCCTGTGTTAGTGAATACAAAATTGTGAATTACTTTTTCACCTTGAATAACAGTCCCAAAATTAAATTCTGTTTCTTCAAAACTGATTTTAGGTAATCCGTCTTTTTCTGCATTTGGATTATCTGCATTTGCAGGATTATCGATATTGTACTCACCTCCTGTTTTATTCTTGCTATCCTTGCACGAACCTAATGTCAATGCAATGATAAACCCTAATAAAATTACAATATTTCTCATAAATTCACTAATTTAATTCAATAAGTTTTGCAAATATAATATTTTTCTTTGGTTAATAATATATTTTTAGACAGCAAATTATTAAAAGTATGTTAATGTTGATGTGGTTTTTGACTAGGAGTGGGGAGTGGGGAGTGCGGAGTTCGGAGTGTGGAGTGTGGAGTGGGGAGTTGTGTTTTAGAGTTCAAAAAACTCACATTGGTTTTAGCTTTTAGCAGATAACTGATAACTGGTAACTGATAACTGAAAACTGAAAACTGATAACTATTTACTCTACCAATCCTAAGCCCTTTTTATTAAGCAGATTTTGATCTTTAAGTTGGTTGTAAATTTTATCCAGAATTCCGTTGATGAATAGACTGCTTTTTTCGGTACTGTAATATTTGGAAATTTCAAGATACTCATTAATGGTTACTTTAACTGGCATGTCGGGAAATTCGTTGATTTCACATAGTGCTAAATGTAGTATGACTCTGTCTATAAAGGCTATGCGTTCTAATTCCCATTTTTTTAGAGTTTCCAATATGCTATTATCGTAACTATTTTTGTGTAAGGCAGTTTTTATGATAAGCTTTTTTGCAAATTCCTCATCACCCATATCTCTATAAATACCTTTGAGTGAGTATGTGATTGGTATGTCTTCAGATTCTTTAATTTTTTTAATCCCTTGAACAATATTGCTCAATAGGAATTCAAGATCGTCATTCCAATAAATGCTTTTTTCTTCCAATATGTCGTCTAACTCAACATTATTAGTAAGTGTTTTCGAAATTATTTTGTCAATTATCTTGATATCTTCTTTTAGAGAATTATTCTCAGATAATATATAATTATTATAATAATCAGAAACTGTAATTTGCATCCAAATAGATTTTATAAACTCTGAATAATCTGACCAATTGAAATTATTATTGCTGTATTGCTTATTTATTATGGTATTATTTCTGAAAGCTGTAAGAATTCTATTATTAATAAACTTTGTGTTGGGGTTTAAATCTTCGCTTGAAGGCAGGTGTTTTTTTCTGTTTAATTCAATTCGATCTTCTGCAAAATCGCAAACTGCAAGTAGTAAACAATGTAAATAAATATAAAGCTCATGTGATTTCTCAATGTTGAATTTTAATTCTTGCCAAATTCTTTCCGCAGAAACATCCCCACTATCTTGTAAAAATGCGTAATATGTTTGCATTGCCTTTATTCTTACTAATCTTCGGCTAATCATGTATAAGTACTTTTTATATTGATGCAAAAGTAATAAAATTTCCTTTTTATTTGATAAAAATATCAATATTTGTAAAATAATCTGTCGAAAATGATTTGTGTCTAAAAAAAATTAACTAAATTTGTCTTGAACAATAAAAACCATTGTATGGAAGGTACTGATAAAAGGAGAGAAGAAATTTATTCAGTTTCGGTTAGAGCAGGTAAAAGAACTTATTTTTTTGATGTAAAAGAAACGCGTCAAGAGGATTATTATTTGACTCTCACTGAAAGTAAGAAAGTTTTTGACAAAGATGGTAACTCACGTTTTGAAAAACACAAAATTTTTCTTTATAAAGAAGATTTTGAGAAATTTATGGAAGGCTACCTAGAGGTTGTTGAGTTTATTAAAAAGGAAAAACCTGATTATTTTGAGAAGGTAGAACAGGAGAAAATTGAGGCGGCTTTGGCTGATGAAGATGTCTCGGAGGAGAAACAGGAGACTAATGAGTGAAAAGTGAAAAGCGCTGCACTGAGTTTTTATCGAAGTGTGAAAAGCGCTGCACTGAGTTTTTATCGAAGTGTGAAAAGTGTATTCTGGATTACTGAATCACAGTATCACAGAATTACAAAAAAAAACGGTTCTCGGTTCACGGTTCTCGGTTGGGATCACAGAATCACACAAAAAACGGTAATCGGTATTCAGTATTCGGTCTCGATGTAAGAATCACAGAATCACAGAATCACAGAATCACTGTATTACTGTATCACTGTATCACTGAATCACAGAATCACACAAAAAACGGTATTCGGTATTCAGTATTCGGTATTCGGTCTCGATGTAAGAATCACAGAATCACAGAATCACAGAATTACTGTATCACTGAATCACTGTATCACTGAATCACAGAATCACAGAATCACACAAAAAACGGTATTCGGTATTCAGTATTCGGTATTCGGTCTCGATGGAAGAATCACAGAATCACTGAATCACTGAATCACTGAATTACTGTATCACTGAATCACAAAATATATCATATTTACTATTTCTTCAAGATATTTGGCATCAATGTTGTCAAAACTGTCTTTTTTGTCACTATCTATATCCAAAACACCAATTGCCTGATTATCGTGAAAAACTGGTATTACTATTTCAGATTTACTAAGTGGATTACATGCAATATGTCCCTCAAAACTATGAACATCCGAAACAATAATTGTGTCTTTTTGGTTGATACTTGCCCAGCAGACACCTGTGTCTTTTTTTAGTCTAAGACAAGCAAGCGGTCCTTGATAAGTAGTAACTTCGAGTTCCTTTTCGGGTGTGAGAAAATAAAATCCAGTCCAAAAAAATTGAGGAAATTTATAGTGTAAAACTGCACATATCGTAGCCATGCGGCTTGCTGGATTTGTAACAGGCAATATTAGTGCTTTGATTTGTTTTATGACACGTAGATATTTTTCTTCTTTCTTATCCATAAGATTTAATTATTCGTTGTTTTCTTATTCTCGCGTATAAAAATTCTTTTTAACCAACATTTTTTGTTCTTAGCATTAATTTGTGTTATGCTATCAGCTTTTTCTTGCTCGATTTGCTTATAGCTTATATAAGGAGGGCGTTCGCCATAAAGATAAATCCGTGGGAATAACGAATTTTTATTTATTCCCATACCTCCATAAACAAAACTAAGAGTGTTTTTGCATACACTGCGAGCTAAGCTTTCTTGTGTGGTCTCGGTTAGGCCATCATTCCTATTTACTTTGTAGCCATCTTGAACAGTTTCCATCTTTGAGCTGTAATTCTTTGAAATTTTTAAAACACTTTGCATAAACGAATCAATATAAGCTATCCATAAGCCTTTTAATAATTTTACAGAGGTGTTGTAGTTTATGATATTAAAACTGTCTGGGATATTAGACTCATAGTTATAGAAGTATCCTGGTATAATTATCTCGTTATTATCGTAGAATATCTCTGTCGTAATATCATTATTGTAATTTGACATTTGAAAACAAGTATGGAGTGTATCCGTTCTATCTTCTGGTTTCCAACGAGTTTTGAGTTGTATGGTTCTAAGGGTTTCATGAGCTCGAGTATTGCTTAATTCAAAATCTTGTCGATAATATTCTCCGCTAACAAAGAAATTTGCCTGTTTTGAAGCTTGTGGATTATATTTTATCATTACCATTATTTCGCCATTTTTATTTGTATATGATTCAATAATCTGATAATTTGATTTATCTACCCATCCTGATGCTTCGATTTTGCCAAGTTCTTCGATATTTTCTTTCATAATGAACCAACGATACTCTTCACTTTTTTTTTCAAAATAGTCAGAAGCATAGTAAACTTTAGCATCGTTAAACAAAATTGCCATTGTAATTGCACGATGTTCTGCAATTTTTTTTGCAAGTATTGTATCTGTCATGCGAGGATCGGAGCAACCAATTGCGTATATTTCGTTTTTGCTATACGAGTATGGAAGGTCTTCGGCCCATTGTGAAAGCCTGTAATATTGAGCGTTTAGAGCTAATGTCGATAAACTAAATACAAATAATAATAATAATTGTTTCATAGAAACTATCTTTGTAATCTTAAATTTAAAATAATGGCTAAAGTTGCAAAAAAAATCAATATAATCACTCTCGGATGCTCTAAAAATGTTGTTGATTCTGAGCAGTTTGCTGTGCAAGCGTCTATTGCTGGGTTTGAGGTAGTCCATAATTCAGATGAAATAGATTTTAATATTGCTGTTGTCAACACATGTGGATTCATAAATGATGCCAAAGAAGAATCAATTAATATGATTTTTCAACTTGTAATTCTTAAAAATAGTGGAAAATTAGAGAAAATCATTGTGTTTGGTTGTTTAGCACAGCGTTATATGAACGAGCTTAAAGCTGAAATTCCCGAAGTTGATGTTTTTTGTGGAAATTATAATCTAAAGGAACTGCTAAACCTTATTGATGCTGATTTTAATGAGACTCATAAACATGATAGAATCCTTGACTCGCCTGGTCATTATGCCTATCTGAAAATTGCTGAAGGTTGCAATCGTAAATGTGCGTTTTGTGCTATCCCTTTGATAAAAGGTAATTATGTGTCAAGACCAAAAACTGATATTCTAGAAGAAGCTCAAATGCTTGCCTCAAAAGGTGTTAAGGAGTTAATTATTATTGCTCAGGATATTAGTTATTACGGTTATGATATTGATAAAAAACTCCACTTGCCAGAATTGGTAGAAGAACTTTCTAAAATTGAGGACATCAAGTGGATCCGTCTTCACTATTTATATCCTTTTTTATTTCCCGAAAATCTGTTAGATATTATTGCCAATAATCCTAAAGTTTGTAATTATATAGATATTCCTTTGCAACATATTTCGGATAATGTTCTTAAAGCCATGAACAGAGGAGCTACGAAAAAACAAACTTTAGACTTGCTTACTAAAATGCGTAAAAAACTTCCCGATGCTACTTTTAGGACAACTATGTTGGTTGGTCATCCAACGGAAACTGACGAAGATTTTAACGAGCTTTTAGAATTCGTTAAAGAATTTAAGTTCGATAAACTTGGCGTGTTTACTTATTCAGAGGAGGAGGGAACATCTGCTGCCAAAAATTATAATGACGATATTTCTGAAGATGTTAAAAATAGTCGTGCTGATATTCTTATGGATACGCAAAGAGAAATCTCACTTTCATTAAATTCGTTAAAATTAAATAAAACTCTCAGGGTAATTGTTGACGAATTTGATGGCGAAATGTATTATGGCAGATCCCAATATGATTCTGTCGAAGTTGATGGAGAAGTCGTTTTTACCTCGGATACAGAGTTGTTTGCTGGCGATTTTTGCGATGTGATTATAACAGCTTTCGATGAGTATGATTTGTTCGGAGAAAAAAAATAAAACTTTTTTTGTGAATTATAACAAAACATATTATCTTTGCAACTCTTAAAATGGACTAGTAGCTCAATTGGATAGAGTACCTGACTACGGATCAGGAGGTTGAGGGTTCGACTCCTTCCTAGTTCACGGAAAAATATGCGATTATTCGCAATGAAACCTATTACCAAGCATTTTATAGTGTCTGATAATAGGTTTGTTTTATATATAAGCAATTTTTAGTGCCAAATGGTTTCAGATAATATCCCAGTTTTAGGTCATTATGGACTAACACTATTTAGGCATTAATCTCGATAGTTTCGCTCACAGCTGATTACTCGCTATTTAGTCAAAAATGTGCATTTTTATCAAAAATAAATTTGCTTTTAGCTCGTTAAATGCGTATATTGTGTAAAACTAAAATCTTACCTTATGTTTAATAATTCCGATACATCAATTATCAGGAAAAGCTGCATCCTTATTCTGGAAATAATTGACTTTCACAACGAGTTAATATTGAATGGAAAAAAACCTATTGCGGTAAGAATTTTGAATTCTACGCTTGTTGGCACTACGTCTTTGCATAAGACTTTATATGCAACAACAACTAGGGAGTTTACTGAAAATAGAAAACTTGCAGTAAAGCATTTAAAAAATGCAATTTACTGGATACAACAATGTGAGAAATCTGGCTATTATTTTGACGAAAATATCTTGAGGATTAGTATGGAAATTCTTGTGTTTTGTGAAGACGAGGAGTTCGTTATTTAGTTTTTGCAAGAACCGAGTTTGCCTACTCAGCGTAGCTAAAATGCGAAATTTTGCGTTTTATCAGACTCAGATTAATCTCGCTCATGAGCTAAATAAGTTCCGTTTTACAGTCGTTTTGATACGTTTTATCAAATTATCGCATTTAAGAAAATAAAGTTTTGACAATACCTATAATATTTGATTTACTATACATCGAAAACCTTGATACTCAGGAGGACCGAAATTGAGTGCTATTTTTTTGTCATTTGTATAATCTTCTTTCAATTTCATTTTGCATCTTTGCAGAAAAAAATGCACTGGTTTATAGTAATTATAGCAGGATTATTTGAAGTTGCATTTGCTTTCTGTTTAGGAAAAGCAAAAGAAACTACAGGAAACGAAATGTACTTATGGTATGTGGCTTTTTTAATAGCACTTAGCATAAGTATGGTACTTTTAATTAAAGCAACTCAAACTTTACCTATCGGAACTGCGTATGCCGTGTGGACAGGAATTGGTGCTGTTGGAACGGTTTTAGTCGGAATATTCATATTCAAAGAACCTGCAACTTTTTGGCGTTTGTTTTTTATTTTTACTTTAATTGCATCCATTATTGGACTAAAAACTGTTACACACTAAGGTTTAGTGCAAAATAATGAGTATGGAATAGCAGGTAGTAGATTTGAGCAAAAACTGATAAACTGATAATCGAGTAGCTCTGCTACAAGTTCACGCAATGCAGTGAGTCTGTCGAACTGACTGAAAGGAGTAAACTGGTATTCAGTAATTTTTGTATTCGGTAATCGGTGAGATTTTATCGAATTTTATGTTTATTGAAAGCAGAACGTGTTGAACAAGAGAACAGAAGAACAAGAGAATATTCGAAGTGAAAACAACGAGCAAAGAACAAATAACAACAAACGATAAAATGAATCGTAGAATTTTAAAATTGGCCATTCCTAATGTAATAAGTAATATTACAGTTCCTTTTGTGGGGATTGTCGATATAGCTCTTGTTGGTCGTATGGGGTCGGCTGCATATATTGGTGGAGTAGGGTTTGGGACAATTGTTTTTACTCTTATTTACACAGGATTGGCTTTTCTCCGAATGGGAACAACCGGACTTACTGCACAAGCTTACGGAGCTTCTAATTTTCGAGAAGCCGCTAATTCTCTACTTAGAGCACTGATATTTGCACTTTTTGCTGCCGTTTTACTCATTATCTTGCAAAATCCAATAAAACATCTGCTTATTCTTAATTTAAAAGGTTCTGAACAAGCACTTTTTTATGCCGCAGAGTATTTCTCTATTCGTATATGGGCGGCACCAGCAACCCTTTCGGTTTTTGTTTTTATGGGATGGTTTATTGGAATGCAAAACTCTAAAATTCCGATGATTATAACAATTATTATTAGCTTGTCGAATATAATTATTAGTAGCAGTCTTGTGTTGTTTGCTGGTATGAAAATAGACGGAGTTGCTCTTGGAACAGTTATCTCGCAATACATCGGACTTATTTGCAGTATTGGTTTTTTTATGGCAAAATATTCCAGAATAACTGCTTTCTTTAAATGGAAATCTGTAATAATATTAGATAAAGTTAAAAGGTTTTTCTCCGTAAGTGGTGATATTTTTATTCGCTCAATTTTACTAACTGGTAGCTTTTTTATTTTTAATGTTGTTTCGGCAAGTTTGGGTGACAATGCGCTTGCTCTAAATTCGGTTATGTTACAATTTTTATGGTTCTTTGCTTATGTCATTGACGGATTTTCTTATGCAGGCGGAACGCTCGCTGGTAGATATATTGGTGCGAAGCAACATGATAATTTAGTTCTTGCAATTAAAAAATCTGTCTTATTTGGATTGTACATTGCAATAGCATTTACTCTAATTTATTTCTTTAGTGTAAAATATATCTTTCAGGCATTAACCGATGATACAGCAATTATTGCACTTGCCGATTCTTTTAAATATTGGATATGGTTGGTGCCTTTTGCAAGTTTCTTAGCTTTTTTGTATGATGGTATTTATGTTGGAGCAACTGCTACAGCTACTATGCGGAATATTATGATAGTTTCGGTTTTAATTATCTATATCCCTTTGCTTTTTACTTTCAAACATTATTGGGGTAATCAGGGAATGTGGTTAGCTTTGTTAATTATGTTAATCTCCAGAGGTGTAGGGCTTGGGATATTCTTAAAAAAGGCAGTTATTAATAAAAATCGGTAAAGGCTTATTAGATATATCTTATTTTTATTACCACAGTCTTATCTTTTCCGCCAAAATAAAAACTAAACTTATCAAAAGACGGTTTACTCAAGCCTGTGGCATAATAATCTGAGAACCCAAAACCTTCGGTAGGTATAAAAAAGGAAAAGTCCATTTTTTTGTTATTATTCTCATCATCTAATAAAGCAATACCGTATGTACCTGGTTTTATATCTGTATAACTCACATAGATTGTTCCGTTTTTCATAGATTTTTTATCGATAAACTTAAAAAATGATATGTCATTTTTATAGTCTTGTGCACTTTTAAAAAATCCAAGTTGAATAACGCCTTTTGAATTTTTAATTCCTTCTATTTTTATGTGAAGAGTTTGTGCATTTAATGAGCTTGTTAAAAATAAACCAATTGCAAAAAAAGCTATGCAGTTTGCAAATCGTAAGTTCTTTGTGTAAAGTTTTAATAAGTTTTTCATAATATAAAATTGTTTGACAAGTTCTAATTGCAAATTTGATGCTAAATATGTGTAAAACGGTTGTATTTTTAAAAGTTGGACTGAATTATTAAGCTTTTGATGAAAGTTAAAGTGGAAATTGAAATAACACCACTCGCTCGGATTTATCCGAGATTTTTAAAAAGATCATACAATAAAATTTATTCCAGTCAGATTTATCTGACTGGTAAATACATACAAAATTCAGTGGCTTTAGCCACATTTATAAGATTCAAAACAGGACAAACGCATGACGATGAATCTCTTTTGGCATGATTTTTTTGGTGCATAACAATCCAAAAAGCATGAGAAAGGAAAAGTATGCGTTTACCCTAAGATTCAAAATTATAATTTTCGTTTAGAATTGTATCAGAACACACTCTAATTTAGGTTTTACTATAAATTTAATTACTCTCTTTATATTCAGATGGTGTCATTCCTGTAAGCTTTTTAAATACTGTAAAAAATGACGACTTGCTATTAAAGCCGCAATCATATCCTATACCTTCAATTGAAAAGCTGATGTTTTTATCTTTCAATAATTCTTTGACTGCGTTTACACGATATTCATTTATTAAATTAAAGAAATTTTTCCCTAATTCGGTACTAAGGACTTCGGTTATTTGATGTTTGGGAATATTTGTGTTTTTGCTTAGCAAGTTCATGTTTAGGTCTGGATTAAGATAGGCTTGAGTAGTTTCGATGTATTGAATTATTGCTTTGCTAATATGGTCTTTTCGTTTTTGACTAAGAGCAGAATTTTGATATTTAGATTTTGTGGATAGAGGCTCCTCTTCTTCTACGAATATTTTTTCTTGCCTCAGTCCATAAAAACCCAAAATGTAAATCAATACAAGCAATGCCGAATAGTTGTAAATATATTGAGTGATGCCAGTATGTGGTAAACTAATTGCAAATACGGCTATTATTAAAGAAAGTGCACAAAATATATTATAGAATATGATAATAAATAAAACCCAACGTAGTGATTTGTCTTTTGAAATTGTAGAGAACTCGTTTTCAAGTTTCCTTCTATGTTTATAAACCATTACACTACTTAGATAATTGTAAATTATCCATGATATGATTGAGCCTATTGAAAATGCTAAGCGAAACCATTGGGCGGAGTCAAATTCAAAAAAGTTATGCAAACTATACTTTTGTTTTAGCCAATAAGCACCGATTTCAAACGTAAAAAATGGTAGTAAATGCAGGAGTTGAATTTTTCTGAGTTTAAACTTTGGATCAGTAAGCGATTTTACATACAGAAAAAATGCAGGATTAAAAAGTAGAAATGATGATGAGAGCAAAGGTATTTCCCAAATTAACATATCTATTGCACATGTAAGAAACTCGAAAGACAATAGAAAGAGCCATGCCGATAGAATTTTATCTTGCATCTGAGGCTGTCTTTTTGCAGACACCAAAATAGCTGCAAACAAACTCTGTGAAAACCCAACCCAAACTACTGTAGAAATCATAATAATGTATGTTTTGTTATCCTCAACGTAAAAAAATGGAAAATGTTATAAAGATTTTGGCATTAAATTCTACCTTCTTTTTGAAAAAAATCTTTTTCTAATTGATTTTTTGAATTTTCGTCAACTAACATAATGAGATAATCGTTTTCCTCAATAATCATATTTGATTTTGGATTTTTGAAAAGAGTATAGTCCCCTTTTTCCTTGCGGCTTAGTCCCATTAAAACAGCGTTATAAGTCTCTTTTAAGCTTACGAAAGTATCAATGTATTTGTAATTTATGTATTTATTTTTTTGATTAACTTTGAATTCGACCAAATCGTGGTCGTTTTCGTCTTTTGCTGATGACATAATATTTTCGGTAAAGTAGGCAACATCGGGTTCAAAATTATAACTTGCCACAAGTTTGGAGGTAACTTCGTGATTTGATATCGAGAATGTTACACCGGCAGCCTTAAATGTGTCTTTTAGCTCGGCATTATTTAATGAAACGATATAATTAAGATCAGGATATATTTGTTTGGTGTTTAGTAGTCTTACCAAAGTTTCCGAATCATCATTAAAGTTAATAAAAACACTTGAAGATTGCTTAATATTTAATAACTCGTAGCTTTCGGTATTTGAATATGCCGAAAAAAGTACGAACACATTTTTGTCGCCAAATTTGTTGTAAATCAAATCGATATCGTTTTTGTTATCTGTTACAATCGCTACTTTTTTACCGCTCTCTAAAATCCATTTTGCAACATTCATTGCAAAATTATCCCAACCGATTATTACGCAATGATCTTTCATCTTAGTTCCCATATATCCTAATTTCTTATTATCCATAACTTGTCTGATTTTGTTTGTAAACTGACTTATTAATGTACCCATTAAAGCAATACTACTGAGTACTAAAACACTTCCCATTATTTTTCCAGCAACTGTAACTGGAACCATGTCGCCATATCCGACTGCTGCGAGAGTAACTATCCCGTACCATAGAGCATCGGTAAAGCTGTTTATTGTGGTTTCAGTATTTTGTTTCTCCGCTATATAAACGAAAAACTGAAAAATAAAAAACAAAAGCATATTACTAATCCCCATACTAGCCAGTTTCTAAATAAATTTCTTTTGAGGTTTTTCATTTAACTTATTTAAGTTCAAAATTAATATTTTTTTTAATTTATTGTAAGTTTTTTAACAATTTTCTTTAAAACTTAATCTATCTTTGGCAACTTAATTTATATAATATGGCTTTTAGAGATTTGTTATTTAGAGGATGGTACTGGTACGTTAATAAAGCAGACAAAAACGCAGAAGTAATTTTTATGAACTATGGTTATCACGATAAAAATGAAATCATAAAATTAGATGAACAGGATGAACCAGATCGTTATTCTGTGCAGTTGTATCATAGGCTAACTAAAAATGTAGATATTGCTGATAAAGATATTTTGGAGGTGGGTTGTGGACGTGGTGGTGGTTTGTCGTATATAAACAAAATATTTAAACCAAAATCTGCATTAGGAATTGACCTAGATAAAAGAGCAGCCAAATTTGCGAACTTATACTATACCTCATCTCGATTGAGATTTGAATATGGTAATGCACAAGAATTAAATCTTGAAAACGATAGTTTTGATATTGTTTTTAATGTTGAGTCATCTCATCGTTACCCACAAATGGAGAAGTTTATTGCTGAAGTATATCGTATATTACGTCCAGGAGGATATTTTATGATAACTGACTTTAGATATCCTAATGAAATGGACGAATATCATAAAATACTTAACAAATTTAATTTTGAACAAATTGACCAACAGATTATTAACGAGAATGTAGTTGAATCTCTAATTCTTGATACTCCAAGACGTGAGGCTCTTGTAAAAAAACTTACTCCCAAAATTTTACACAAAACAGCATTGAATTTTGCCGGAACTGTCGATTCTCCAACGTTTAATCAAATCAAAAATGGAGATTACACCTATTTTGTATATGGATATCAGAAAAAATCTTAGTCTCGCCTCACAATAAAAACGTATACGAGGTTATATCAAATTGGTATTATTTGGGAAGTTTTTTACTATTCTAATTTTTCAGCTCCTTCGCATTCGTAAAGCATCATCATAGCAATAAAGAACTCCTCGTAAATTTTTTCGAGTTCAGCTTTGTTGTCTTCCATGTATTTCTCCATAATCGCTTTACCCTCAATATCGTCGCTGTATTTTTCATTTATTTCTTTTTCTAAAGCGTCAAATTCTTGGCTTAGCTTTTCTATTTGTTTGATTTCAATGTCATTGAGTTTTTTATCTTCTGTTGCTTGTGTTACTACTTTAGTATATTGTTGGATTTTGTCAATCATTTTTTTTGCGTCTGCGATATTTGTATCAATTGTTTCTTTTTTACTTTCATTGATTTCATCAGTTTTATTGCTTTTACATGAAAATAGCCCAAATGCGATTATTAGAAAAAAAAGAAATATTTTTGCCATAAGTATTTTTGATTAGATTATTAAACTATGATATTAGTATTTATAGTTCATGTTAAAAAAAAAGACCGTTTTTTCAAACAGTCTTTTTTTATTTCGCAAGTTATTTTTACTATTCTAATTTGTCTGAACCTTCACATTCGTAAAGAGCCATCATAGCAGTAAAGAACTCCTCGTAAGTTTTTTCGAGTTCAACTTTGTTGTCTTCCATGTATTTTTCCATGGCTTCTGTTCCAGCTTTGTCGTCTTTGTACTTTGTGTCCATCTCTTTTTCAAAAGCGTCAAGTTCTTCACCAATTTTCTTTAGTTCTGCAACTTCACTATCGTCAAGTTTTTTGTCTTCTGCAGCTTTTTTTGCTACTTGAGTGTACTTTTCGATTTTTTTAACCATTTTTTTTGCGTCAGCTTCTGGTCCGCCACATGATGCTAAAGTAAAAATAAAAGCAGCTAAGCTTAATAAAATAGCGATTTTTTTCATAATTGATACAATTTAAGTTTATAAAATTATTTAAAGTGTAAATTAAAGCATTTTTTTTATAAGTTCAAACTAAAACTAATTAAAAAAACATTTTTTTTATAAAATATTAATTATTTAAGATTTTCGGCTCCTTCGCAACTCCATAAAACCATTAGAGCTTTAGTATATTTTTTAACAATTTCTTCGTTTTTATCTTCAGACAAATAGCTTTCAAATTCTTTTGTTGCATCTTCGTCAGCCTCATATTTATTGTCCATTTCCTTACCAAACTTTTCAATCTTGTCATTTATTTTGTTTAACTCTTCGATTTCTTTTTCATCAAGAATTTTGTCGCTCGATGCTTTTATGGCGACTTCGGTATATTCCTCATACATTTTTAGCATTTTTTTTACATCGGCTTTTGAACTACTACACGAACTGACGAATAATAAAATGCTACTTGCTAAAATAAACAATATTGATTTTCTCATAATTTATTTTTTAAAAATTAATTGCTAAAGATACAAAAAAAAGGATATTCCATAAAAGCGATTTAAAATTTTGCGACAATTGGCATTTTTCTTCCAGTTCCGAAAGCTTTTGATGAGATACGTATTATTGGAGGCGACTGAAAACGCTTAAATTCACTATTGTTAACGAGCTTTATTACAGAATTAATAGTTTTTCTGTTATTAACGAGCTTTTCTATCTCGTTTGCTGATAATTGATTTTCTATATATTCGAAAAGTATGCGATCCAAAAGTTCATAATCGGGCAAATTGTCATTATCTTGTTGGTTAGGCCGTAATTCGGCTGATGGGGCTTTTGTGATTGTATTTTGTGGGATTATATTTTTGATGTTTTGATTTATATAATTTGCCAGTTCATAGACTTCTGTTTTGTAAATATCACCAAGAACAGATATCGCTCCATTCATATCGCCGTACATTGTTGAGTATCCAATAGCTATCTCGCTTTTGTTTGATGGGTTAAGAAGAATATGTCCAAACTTATTTGAATATGCCATTAAGACGCTTCCTCTAATTCTTGCTTGTATATTTTCTTCGGTAACATCTTGTTTTGTTCCTTCAAAAACCCCTGACATGCTATTGTCAAAACTCAGGCGAAGTTCTTCAATGTTTATAATATGGTACTTAATCTTGCAGCGTTCTGCCATGTCAATTGCATCAATTACAGAATGTTCACTCGAATATATTGAAGGCATAAGGATTGCGTCCACATTTTCTGCTCCTAATGCTCCTACAGCTATTGCAAGCGTTAATGCCGAGTCGATGCCTCCCGACAATCCTATAACGGCCTTTTTAAATCCAGATTTCTCGCAGTAATCGCTAACACCTAATACTAAAGCTTTATAGATGTCGGCATATTTATTTTGCTTTATTACTTGGATTTCTTGCAATTGATTAATATCGTCAAGATTTATACTGGTAAAATCTTCCTCAAAATAATTTGCCTCAATTACTTTTTGTCCTTTATTATTAATAACTAAACTACCACCATCGTATATTAAGTCGGTATTGGCACCAATTTGGTTGACATAAATTATAGGTGTAGAATATTTTTTCGCATTATTGATAAGTATGTCCTCATGTATTTTTGCATGTCTAAACGAATATGGCGTTGCAGCAATATTAACTATGAAGTCTGGTTTACATTTTGATAAATATTTTAAAGGATTGTTTTCAAACAGTATATCTTTTGTAAAGTTTCCATTAGTTCTTTGTTCGTCCCAAAGATCTGCGCAAATAGTTAATGCGATTTTTTTGTTTTTATATTCTATTATTTCGAACACATCATTTGGCTCAAAATATCGAGTTTCGTCAAAAACGTCATAAGTCGGGAGCAATGTTTTGTTAACGGTCTTTATTATTGCTTGATTTTTTATAAAAATGGCAGAATTATAAAGCTTTTTTCCTTTTTGATGTGGGTTTATAGTTGGGGAGCCTATTATTACAGCAATTCCTGTGGTGTGAATAACAATTTTATTTATTGCATCGTTACAATCTTTAATAAAGTTTCGATGCTCTAACATGTCTAAAGGACAGTATCCACACACCGAAAGCTCTGAAAAAATTATTAAATCAACATTTTCTGTTTTTGCTTTATTTATAGCGTTTATAATTTTCTCTGAATTATAATTTAGATTTCCGATATGGAAGTTTAATTGCGAGAGAGCTATTTTCATGTTATTGTCAAATTAAAAAAAACTCGGGCTATTTGCCCGAGTATAATATTTTGAGTTTATATGTTTAGAATAAAATCCCTACTTTAAGATGGATGTCGTTTAAAATGATTTTTGGATTTGTTTTTTTATCCATATCAACTGTTGTAAAAACTTCTGTGTTGTCAACATCTAATAATCCACCAGTATAAATTATTTCGAATAAAATTCTTGTATTACCAGAAAGAGAGTATTCTGCACCACCACCAATATGCCATCCAACATTAAATAGACTGATTTCGTCGCTTAATAAAATGTTTTCTTCAGAACCAAATGTAGCTAAGGTCTTTATATTAATTAAAGGAGTAACCCCTGCTTTTAAAAAATAAGTTAAATACCCAATTTCATTAGTTTTTCCTTTAAAACCAACTGGAATTGCTAGGTAATTTAGGTTGTAATTTATACTACTCCCAGCAGTAAAATCGTTATATACTATATCTTCATCAGAAATTATAGAGTCTGCACCATGTATAAAGTTTATATTACCACCTAATTTGTTAAACTGAATGCCTGTTGAAATGGCAAAGTTGTCGACAATGTTAAAATCTAAGAGTGCACCAAAATTATACCCAAACTTTAAACCTTCAGTAGTAATTGGTTTACTGTCAGTACTCATCCACGACATAGTTGGACCGATAAATAGACCGCCCGAAATTTTTTGTGCAAAAACATTACCCACTAAAATCAGTGTAAATACACATACAATAATTTTTTTCATATCTTTATGGTTTTTAAATTAATATATTGCAAAAATACAAAATATATTCTTTAATTTGTCAAAATGAAGAAAAATTTAATATACATATCAACAATAATTGTTTTAGCCGTGCTAATATTTTTTGTTGTCAGGTACTTTGTGAAAAATCGAAACCCCCTTAATGTTGATGTTTCTGATATTGAGCTAAATTTGGAGATTGAAAGATTTGATTTAGATTTGATAGATGCAAATAATTCGTGGAAAGCAATAGAAAGTTTGCAGGAAAAATATGGCGTTTTTTTTGAAATATATAATAAAGAAATAATAAGTATCGGCGGAATAGAAAACTCATCATATTTAACATATCTTAGTACTTTTCTTAATGATTACTCTGTTGTTGAGGCACATAGGGAAGTTAATAGAACATACTCTGATTGCAGTAAATTAGACATTGAATTAACACAAGGCTTTAAGCATCTTTTATTTTATTATCCTGATGAAAATATTCCCCGAATTGTCTCTTTTATTGCAGGTTTTAATCATTCGGTTGTGCTAATTGACGGGTTTATTGCTATTGGTCTTGATAAATATCTTGGTAAGGAATGTCAGCTTTATGATATGCTGGGAATACCACAATATGCAAAAGATGAAATGGTACCTGAGCAAATTCCTATTGATGTGTTTACTGCTTGGGCACAAGATCGATATTTATATAAATCAGAGTCTGATAATTTATTGAGTTATATGGTTTATAATGGAAAAATATTGTATTTTTTGGATGCTATGTTTCCTGATTTTAATCAAGCACGAAAATTAAAATATACCGAAGAACAGTTGGCTTATTGTTGTAAGTTTGAAAGAGATATATGGACAAATATAATTGAAAACAAATTGCTTTTTGACACGGATTATTTTACTATTCGTAAATTTGTTGAGAATGCACCTAATACTTATCAGTTTGGGCCAGACAGCCCTCCAAGGATTGCAAATTGGGTCGGATTACAGATAGTGCGAAACTATATTAAAAATAACAATATTACGCTTATTGAATTAATGGAAGAAAATGATTATCAGAAAATTCTTAATTCATCTCAGTATAATCCTAAATATAAATAGTTTTGAATTTATTCGCTACGTTTGACACTTCGGTAAGCCCGATGCATCGCAATGCGAAGCAAACTATTAGCTAAGTTTTGCGTCTCGAAAAACGTCAAAATTCTACTGCAAATTTTAGATAATACTAAAACATTTTATCCGACAACAAATTTAAGGCTAACTCAAAACTCGTTTTGTTTTATCCAAAAAACCTATTAACTTCGTGTTCAAAATCTTTTTCAACTTCTTTTCCGTCGCGAGTTTTTGCTAATCCTGCACGTCCAGTTTCTTTATAATCGATATGCAGTCTTTCGCCGACTTCACGCATTGTTAAAACGATTTCATCAGGCGATATAAAAGATTTTACTCCACTCAAAGCCATTAAAGCAGCGGTAATTGCCAAGGATGAATAAATCCCGTTTCTTTTTACGCAAGGTACTTCAACCAATCCGGCAACAGGATCGCATATTAGCCCCAGTGAATTTTTTAGGGCAAGTACAAACGCTTCAATCATTTGGTTATGTGTTCCGCCTTCGAGATAAGTAAGTGCCGATGCTGCCATAGCCGCTGCTGCTCCAATTTCTGCCTGACATCCATAATCGGCTCCAGCAGTTGAAACATCAGTAAAAAGTATCATTCCAAAAAATCCTGAAATCATCAAAGATTCCAATATTTTATCTTCTTGCTCTGGGTTTTGTTCATACCATGCCGTAAGTACACCAGGTAATATTCCACAACTACCAGCAGTTGGACATGCAATAATAACCCCACTTTTAGCATTTATCTCATTTACCGCTGTTGAATACGAAGCCGCTTTACCATAAATATTTGAAAACAAAGAATTTTTCTGCTGATATTCATTTATCTTTTTCGCATCGCCACCACTTAATTTAAGTAGGGATTTTTCAGATGTTGCAACTCCAGCATATACAGATTCTTTCATTATTTGCCAGTGTGCTTGCATTTTTTGATAGATTTCTTCTTTTTGCGTTTTTTGCAAAGAATATTCAGTCTCGCAAATCACTTCTATCAAGCTTTTGCCAGTTTCATCAAGAAATGCATCAAGCTCTTCAAAAGAATTAAATGGTAAAGAGGGGATTGTTGAATTACCTGCACTCTCAAATATTTTCTTTATTTTTGGACAATCCTCCTGTTTTTGACTTACAATATCCTTAGCTTTTAGCCAAAAATCAATTTTTCCAGTAATTGGGTTAGTCAATTCCTTATTAAAATATCTAATTTCAACATTACCGGCCCCGATAGAAAATCCAGTAATATAATAATTTGATATATCAGTTTCAAAATAGATTTCGGCAATATTATTATTTCTTTGAGCAAGATACTTTAAATCATCTCTTGGTGTTCCTTTAAAATATCCTTTAAAAACTGCGTTTTGTTCGCCAAACATAATTCCATTTTGTTTAAGATATTCAGGTTCGCCATGATTTATCATTTCAGGATGGTCTGTGTCGTATCCTCCTAATCCACCTCCTATGGCAGATGGTGTTTTATGTCCAACACCAGTATCTCTAAACGAACTTAATAAATTAACTTTTACCCACTTAATACTCTCGCCTCTTTGTAAAACCGCCATAATAATATTTCGTGCAATTTGACCTATTCGATTAGCACCAGCCGTATGCGAACTCGAAGGTCCAACCATTGCTGGTCCAACCATATCAAAAATGCTAAGCGGTTTAATAATGGTTTGTATATACCTCTCAAAATCTTGTGAAAGACACTCAAACTGTGAAGCTGTAAGTTTTTTACTAAAATCAATCTCAACCCGATAATATACATCTGCTTTTTTAAAAGGCTTTTTTATTTGTTGAATTGAGGCAAAATTATAAACTAACTTTTGTTTATCTAATGTCTCTAAAATATTATTTAATAAAGTATTAAACGAAATGTTTACACACTGTATTACAATTTGTTTTGTAGATTCGGACAATGTTGTAAAAACACTTTTAATGATTTTATCATCTTCATCAACAAAACGTTTTCTTAATATTTCTCGTGTTTCAATGGCAAACTCATTCCTTCTTGGCGAGTTTTTAAGATCTCTATAAAAAGCTACTAAAACAAAATCTGCGTCCGAGTTTACAAAAACTCTAAAAAAGTTTACACGCCCAGATTTTCCTGTAGCAGCTTTTAATAAAACTGAGCGAATTTGAGGAATGTTATATTTAAAAATATAAAAATCTTCAATATCGCCTTGCAGCTGATAAACTTTATCGTCAGATTTTTCGTTTTGTACTTCACTTATCAAATGCAAATGAGATTCATAATCATCTGTATCCATTAGTTTAAAATAGGATTCAGGCAATAAATCTTCTAACAATTTTTTTATTTTATCATTCATTATGCAACACATTAATTATTAAGCTAAAGTAAAAAAAATATGATTAAGAATCATTAGTGTCCAATAAAAATATAAAAAGAATGATAAATGTCAAAAAAAAGAATATGTCGTCCTCACTGACTAAGAACTTCAGATACTCTTTCCTACAACTTTTTTTTTATCGAACTCAGATAAATTTAATGTTTAATCGCTCACTTGGATTAAAAAGTACAGCACTCGGATTGCAAATAAATCCAAGCGAGCTTTTAATTGCAAATCCGAGCGAACTGTTAATTCATAGTGCAAAATTAAAATGTTAAGCTTAAATAAAAAAATCAATAAAAATCAATATTGCGATTAGCAATAATATCTAAAATCTGTCGAATGTTCGAGTTATGCACAAATAAAGTGAGAATATGGATTGTCGAAATACAGCTATCGGAGATTATATACAAACACTGATTATTAATTAAGAATCATAAAAAATAACACAACCCCTTTTGAGCTAATTCTCAATAAATATCCAACATAAATAAAAATGCTTGTGATTTTTTCGCTTTTTCGTAGAAAAATTGTATTTTTACAAAAAAATACGAATATGAAACGCGACGAAAAAGTATTTGAAATTATTCAAATGGAAAAAGAACGTCAGATGCATGGTATTGAGCTTATCGCATCTGAGAATTTTGTTAGTACTCAAGTGTTAGAAGCAATGGGTTCTGTAATGACCAATAAATATGCTGAGGGATATCCTGGCAAAAGATATTATGGTGGGTGTCAGTTTGTTGATATGACAGAGCAACTTGCTATAGATAGGATTAAGGAATTATTTAATGCTGAATATGCTAATGTTCAACCTCATTCGGGTGCACAGGCAAATGCGGCAGTTTTTCTTGCTTGTCTTAATCCTGGCGATGTTTTTATGGGGCTTGATCTTGCACATGGAGGACACCTGTCTCATGGGTCGCCTGTAAATCTTTCGGGGATTTTGTATAATGCTATATCTTACAAAGTTTCGGAAGAAACTGGACTTATAGATTATGATGCAATGGAAGCTATGGCTCTTGAGCATAAACCAAAATTAATTGTAGGTGGGGCATCTGCTTATAGTCGTGAGTGGGATTATAAACGTATGCGTCAAATAGCAGATAAAATTGGTGCACTATTAATGATAGATATGGCTCATCCTGCTGGTCTAATCGCTGCTGGTTTATTAGATAACCCTGTCGAACATGCACATATTGTAACCTCAACAACCCATAAAACTTTACGTGGACCAAGAGGTGGTATAATCCTCATTGGAAAAGATTTTGACAATCCTTGGGGAGAAAAAACTCCAAAAGGAGTGATTAAAAAAATGTCTGCTGTTATTAATTCAGCTGTATTTCCTGGTACTCAAGGTGGACCTTTAGAGCATGTTATTGCTGCTAAAGCTGTTGCGTTTGGCGAAGCTCTAAGTCCAGAATTTAAAGAATATCAAACTCAAGTTAAAAAGAATGCTGCTGCAATGGCAAAAGCATTTATGGACATGGGTTATAAAATCGTTAGCGACGGTACCGATAATCACTCAATGTTAATAGATTTGAGAACTAAATATCCCGAAATAACTGGTAAAATTGTCGAAAATACTCTTGTAAAGGCTGATATCACAATTAATAAAAATATGGTGCCTTTCGATCATCGCTCTCCATTTCAAACTTCGGGTTTACGTGTAGGAACTGCTGCTATTACAACTCGTGGTCTTAAAGAAGAACAGATGGCACCAATCGTTAAACTAATTGACAGAGTTATTTCTGATGTTGAAAACGAAGATGTGATAAATCAGGTTCGTAAAGAAGTTAATGAAATGATGAAACCATTTCCTTTATTTGCATACTAAAATGCTATTTTGATGGGGCTTTGCCCCGTCATTTTTTTATATAATTTTATGTTAAACTTAATAATTAAAATCATGAGAAATTTAAAATTGACAACAACTATTGTTTTAATTGTACTTATTGCAATGTTTTTTTCGTCTTGTTCCGATAATACTGCAAATCACATCCCAAAAGATGCTTTTGCTGTGATGGTTATTGATGGTAGTGAATTTAGTAAATTTGCTGATGCTGAATTCGTTAAAGATAACGAAGAGTATAAAGATGCAATGAAAGAAGTTGAAAAAGAGAGTAAAAAAGCGGCTGAATTAATCGAGAAAATGCTGAAAGATCCTGATGCGTCTGGAGTTATGCTTACAAAAAAAATGTATGCGTTTGCAACTGTCGAAAACAAAGAAATGGCGTTTGGGCTTATCATTCCCATTAACCGTAAGCAATTAGAACAAAACATAGACCTGATTGCAGAGGAGTTTAACGTGCCAGTGTCTGCACTTATGTCAACTAAAGATGACATTAAATATATGGAACCTGAAGAGGGGATGGCTTTTGGATGGAATGATGATATCTTTATGTTTGTAGCTGCCGAAAATGGGGAAGGATGTTTCGACCTACTTCAAAAATATATGAACCTCGATAAAAAGGAATCAATAATGACTGATAAAGACTTTAAAAAGTTTGACAAAAATTGTAAAGCCTTTAACTTATGGGTTTCGTCAAATGTTATCGATAAAATTGATTTAGAAATCGATGCTATCAAAGATTTTGAAGAGCTTACAGGAATAAAATTAGCAGGAAATTATGGTCATATACATCTCGATATACAAAAAGATGAAGTTACTTTCGTTTCTACAATGAAATTTAATGAGTCTATTCAAAATATTGATAAGAAAAAGCTGATGGATAATGCTGAAAAATTAATGACATTATTTGCAGATCCAATAAACGAAGGCATGAATTTGTTTGGCATGATGAACCAAAAAGATGTTGAATGGGACGATGAGTGGGACGAAGATTATGGTGATGATTATCCTGAAATGACTGATGAAGAATGGGAAGCTTTGTTAAAAGAACTTGAAGTTGACATGACTAAAGAAGATAAGTAGTTTTCTTGTAAGATAACGGTAGGATACGTCTTATCCCAAAAACGATACGCCCAACTGTAAGTGTGTAGGTTTTTTTTGTAAAGGCGAATTTAAAGTATGATGAATGACTGAGCAATTAGCTGAATATTTGATAGGACTTGACAAATATATAGTACAGAATGGTGAAATCGTCAACACTTTTTTGCTGAATATTCAATATCCTATGAGTTTTAAGTTGATACTTTCTGCACCTGAGGATTTAGACCAGAATTTATTGGTTGATATTAAAGAAAGTGAAAAAAAGTCCTTAAAAATTAGTCTTCATCATCAAGACAATAGTACTCAAAACGGTTTGTTACGGATAGATTATAATGGACGACATTTTAACCCCGTTGATATTACATCAACAGTACCTGAAGTTTTTAGACCATTTGCTGGACAGTGGTTAGATGATTATGTTGGTCATATTCATTATGTAGTTGACGGATACAAACCTTTAGTTTGGGCAATACCTTTGGAATTAGATGACTTTCCAGTGAAGAGACTAAACGTTAGGGAAGATTACATACGAACCTTAATTGCATTCTTTCAGAAAATCAATCTTAAAACTACCATTACCTTAAACCAACAAATGAGAATATTATGAATTGGATAAATACATTAATGGAGGATTACTATGCTTTTCTAAAGGAAAAAACTTTAGTTACGGATAGTAATTCTTCGGGTTGGGTAGAAATAAGCACTCCATTTGTTGGATTGTTTAACGATACAATAGAAATTTATGCAAAAAAAGAAGGCAATAATATCATTCTTTCTGATGATGGTAATACACTCCGAGATTTGGAATTGAGTGGACTTGAAATTACTCGTTCACCCAAAAGAAAAGAAATACTCGACCGTATTCTCATCAATTATGGTGTGCGAACGAACAATGCAGAACTGATTACCGAAGCAACCGAAAGGGATTTTCCGCAGAAAAAGTTGAATCTAATTTCTGCTATTTCTGAAACTGCCGACATGTATTATTTGGCAAGACATACCGTAGCTTCAATTTTTAGGGAAGATGTAAAAGCCTTTTTAGAAGATCAGGAAATAATTTATACTCCTTACTTTATTTCTAAAGGTAGCACAGGACTTGAATTTACTTTTGATTTTCAAATTGCTTATAAAAGTGCTGAAATTGTGATTAAATCATTTAATTCTGTAAACAAAATGAATCTACCCCATTTCTTGTTCACTTGGGACGACATAAAAAACGTACGAGAGCAACAAACACAAAAAGAAATTATTGCATTAGCTATTATTAATGATATTGATAGAGAAGTTAGTGACGAATACCTGTCAGCACTTGACAACAAAGGGGCACAATACATTCTATGGAGCCAACGACATACTCCAGATAATATTAATAAACTTAAAAGAGTTGCTTAAATTATTAAATTTAGTCAAATCTTATAAAACAAAGTAAGATGATGAAAGATAAGCGAAAGCATTTATACATAAATCAATATCAAATAAGTAAAAGTAGGACTATAATTAAACAATATTTATGGAAATAAGATTTTCCGACATAATTCCTGTTCCAATACCTGAAAAAGATATTAAACAGTCGGAGGTATGGAATAGGGATATTTGTTTTAATGCGGCAGAGATGATTTTAATATATGCAGATTCTGGTAAAGGTAAAACCACTCTGGTAAATATTATTTTTGGGAATCGCAAAGACTATTCTGGTGATGTTTTTATCGATGGGACGAATGTTTCGCAAATGAAGTATGATGATATTAGTGTCCTAAGACGCAATAAATTAAGCATTGTCCCACAAGGTATAGCTTTATTTGACGAATTGAGCATGATAGAGAATATCAGAATAAAAAATCGCATTTTTAATTTTAAAACAGAAACAGAAATTTCTCAAATGATTAAGCTTTTAGGGCTTGAGGGTTTTGAGAATCGGAAAGCTGCAAAAATGTCTTTCGGACAAAAGCAACGGGTTTCAATAATCAGAGCATTGTGTCAGCCTTTTGAATTTATTTTGCTTGATGAGGCTTTTTCTCATCTGGATGTTGGGAATACAGAAATAGCTCTAAATTTGATTAAGTCCGAAGCTAATAAACAAAATGCCGGAATATTATTAACATCTTTAAGCTCAGATTTTAACGATGAACTTATTAAATACAGAGTATAATGATTTGGAAAGTACTTAAAAATAACATCAAACCCACCCAAATGGCAGGAACTTTTTTTGGTATTATGCTGGGACTTTGTATTTTAATGGGAGCTTTATCGTTTTATCTTGATGTTAGACCTGTATTTGAGGATAAGGAAAGCTTTTGGAAAGATGAATATATTATCATTAATAAACAAATTAAACTAACCGACACATATAATCAACTTAAATCTGATACTGTTTCAAAACCACTTTTTACTAAAGCTGAAATCGAAAACTTGCGTAATGAGGTCTATATTAAAGATGTTGCCGAGTTCTCTAATTGCTCATTTATGATAAGTGCTTTTAGTGACAATGATGGTCCACTTTCAGGATTTTATACTGATTTGTTTTTAGAAGCGGTTCCTGATAAATACATAGATGTTAATTATGCAAATTGGAAGTGGGAAGAAAACTCTGATTTTATTCCAGCTATTTTACCTAAAACATATTTGAATCTCTATAATTTTGGTTTTGCTCAAAGTCAAAACTTGCCTCAAGTCTCCGAAGAAGGAGTGGGGTTGGTGAAATTTACAATAATGATACAGGGGCAAGGTAAAAAGCAAAAGTTTGAAACCCGAATTATTGGATTCTCCGACCGAATTAATACCATTTTAGTACCCGAAGATTTTATTAAATGGGGGAATAAAAATTTTGGAACCGACATTGACCCAAAGCCTGGAAGATTAATCGTAATTGCAAATGACCCATCAAGTCCTGATTTGTTTAAGTATTTTGATGAGCATAAGTATGACGTAAATAAAAATCAGTTGAGTAATAGTAAAGCTCTTGCTTTTTTAAAAATCACTACTACTATTGTGCTGATTATTGGTTTGATAATAATAAGTTTAGCTTTCGCTCTAATGTTTATTTCTGTACAACTCTTGCTTTATCGTAACAATCAGAATATCAGAAAACTGAGTATGTTAGGTTATACCATCAATAATATTTCGTTACCATACAACATAATGCTTGTCTTGTTTTTCGTTGTTAGTTTTGCTGTTGCATTGATACCGCTTTTTATTTTTAGAGATTTTTATAGCTCCAATTTAATGTTATTAGGTTACGAAAAGTTTAATACTATTATAACAAATATTATTATGCCTGGAGCTGGTTTTGTAGTGATTATAGTAGGTCTATTATTACTTATGGTTCGTACTCAAATCAAAAAAATTAGTTATTAATTTGAGTGCAACTGACCCAATCTCTATAATTAAGGCAGTTATCTATAGTTGTTAGTAAAATAAAATTGCGAATTGAAAACAACAGATTTCTCCCACTGCTCGAAATGACTTATCTTTGGTGGTCATAAGTCGGCGACATGCGAGGCACAAAATAAAGGAACATATACAATTTGTCGCCGACTTTGTCCTTCCTACATAAACACGTCATTTCGAGCAGTGGGAGAAATCTGTTTAACTCCGTCTAAAAGTCCTATTAAAATTAATTTGTAAAATTGCGACAGTAACAATTACGAAAAAGCAGTTGTTCTGAATTTGAATTGTGCTGTAATACCAAAATAAACGCAAAACAACTGAACTTGCTAGCTCAGTTGTTTTGTGTTAAGTTTGTTGAAATGATAAAATAGCCAATACGGTATTTTGCATTAAATTGGTCTAAAGCTATTCGTTGCAACCGCAATCAATAAATTTTTCGATTAGTTTATTGCTAATACCCATTGATGAGAATCCACCATCATTATAAATATTTTGCATTGTAATCATCTTAGTATAATCCGAAAACATAGTTACGCAAACATCAGCACAAGAATCGGATGTAGCATTTCCTAAAGGAGACATATCGTCTGCATAATGAAAAAACGCATTAAATCCTGATACGCCTGCACCAGCAGTTGTTCTTGTAGGAGATTGTGATATCGAATTTATTCTAATTTTTTTATTTACACCGTAATGATATCCAAATTGACGAACAATAGATTCTAACATAGCTTTAGCATGAGCCATATCGCTGTAGCTTGAGAACGTTCTTTGTGCTGCAATATATGATAAGGTAACCACTGATCCCCAATCATTTATTGCATCAAGACGTTGAGCAACTGCCAACACTTTATGAAGCGATATTGCAGAAACATCAAGAGTTTTTTCTAAATAATCGTAATTTAATTCGTGGTAAGGGATGTTTTTACGAACGTTTGGAGACATCCCAACCGAATGAAGGATAAAGTCTATTTTACCTCCTAATATCTGCATTGTTTCCTCAAACAGGTCTTCAAGTTCCGAGACTTCTGTAATGTCAGCTGCAATAACTTGAGAGTTTGTTTTTTTTGCCAATTGATATATGTCTTTCATTCTTAGTGCAATAGGAGAGTTGGATAGTACAAACTCAGCACCTTCCGCATGTGCTTTTTCAGCAATTTTCCATGCTATTGAGTGCTCGTCTAATGCTCCAAATATTAAGCCTTTTTTTCCTTTTAATAAATTGTTTGCCATATCTATTTAATTTTATTTACTAACTGTAAAGCATTCATAATGTTCGGGTGCAAAAATACAAAGCAATACTGATATTGCAAATTTATAACCTGAATTAGGTATAATTTGCAAAGTTCAGATTGATGAAAAATACTGAAGATTAAGGGTTTGTCAAACTAAAAATTAGTTTTAATCTCATTTCTTGGCTAACATAATGTCAGTAAATATGACCATAACTGTTTGATGTTTTGGTAATTAAAATAAAATAGCCTTAACCTGTCCAGTTTTTTCTGAGTTTATTATTTGTGCTATTTCAGTATCGACTATTTTATCGTATTGCTTTCCATTGTTACATTACCATTTCTTGCAAGTGCTTTTCCGTCTAATGTTGCACCAGTATCAAAAGTAATAGATTCCAAAGCCATAACTGTTCCTTTAAATTGGGTTGTTGTTCCAAAACTTGCCGAACTTGAGACCTGCCAATATATGTTTGAAGCTAAAGCTCCACCAGATAAAATAACTTTTCTTCCTGACGTTGTTGTTAATGATGATGCAATTTGAATAATAAAAACAGCATCAGAATTTCCCTTAGCATCAAATGTAAGATCGCCAGAAGATATTTCGAGCGAAGAAGTAGATTTATAAAGCCCTGGTACTAAAGTTAGTCCACCGATATTTCCTGCAATCAGAACCATGTCTGTTGAAGTACGACCTGCAGCATCATTATACGCAGTAGTTAAATCTAATTTAGCCTGATTTACGAGTTCATCATTTATCCTAAGAGTGCCATTTAAAACTCCTGGAGGGAAACCGCCTACCGATGTTCCTGGACTTAAACCCATATCACCTGTAATTTCTGTTCCACCTGTATTTGTAATTGATGAACCTGCCAGAATTGCAAAAGTATTAGCAGCACTAAGTTCAACTTTTAACATTTTTACATTTTGATCAGGCATTATTGTTTCATCTTTTTTACAACTGCTTAATATTGCTAATGATAATATTACCAGACTTAAAAAAATACGACTTATGTTTTTCATTTTAACATTTTATTTGTTTAAATTGCATTGTTTTTGTTTAGATATTAATTGCAATAATCATATATTCAAAGCAAAAATCTTTACAACAGAACTCACAAAAAATCACAAATTGTTACTTTACTTTTTTTAGTTCCAAAGCTTGAACTCTGTTTTCACATAAAAATCTTTGCACCCAATTAGGTGTTGGGTATAAGTTTTAATAAGTAGTGTGAGATTGAAAAATGCAAATTGAAAAGTATAGACCTGTGAAAACTTAAGTTGGATTTTTTTATGAAGAATACTAATACAACAGAATAGTTTTTATAGGTCTATTTTTTAAAACAAATAATTAAAATTATGAAGAATAATCTTACATACGTTTTTACCTTAATTCTTTTTGTCATCTGGGGTACTGCTTTTTTTATGTACGATGCTGGGTATATGATACATATATTACTTGTAATTGCATTTTTTCCAATTTTAATTCGTGTTATCAGAGGTAAAGAGTTTTATGTGAAAAAAACAGAAGACAATAAATTAGAAAACAATAACATATAAAAATAAAAATTATGGGAAACATTCTATATATAATAGCTGTAATATTAATTATTGCCTGGGCAATTGGATTTCTTGGATATAATGCAACAGGTATAATTCATATTCTTCTTGTAATAGCTGCTATTGCAGTATTATTAAGATTAATTAGAGGAAATAAACGAGTAAGTTAAATAACTAATAAATTAAACAAATATGAAAAAAACAATGTTAATTCTTGCCATTATATCAGTTATGATTGCAGGAGTACTAAGTACAGGATGTAATTCGGACCAACAAAAAATGCTTGAGGCGAAACAGAAAGTAGAAGATGCTAATAGAGAGCTTGAAATTGCAGAACAAAAGTTGGCTGAAGAAAAAATGGAAAAAGAGTGGGCTGAGTATAAGTCAGAATGCATGTTGCAAATTGCTATTAATGATAGTCAGATTGAAGGTATAGAAAAAGCCATCTCACTAAACAAAAAAGGCTACAACAAAGATTATATAGATAAAGTTAATAAGCTTAAAGCGGAAAATAATCAAATCAGATCAAGAATTGGTGTGTATGAAGAAAATAAAGACATTTCAACATGGGAAATTTTTAAGGAAGAAATCAATCGAGATATGAAAAGTATTGTTGAGACATTTAAAAATTTAACTGCCAGTAACACAGATTAGATTAACAATTTGTCGATAAACACTAGCTATTATGCAAAAAGAGAAACCTGTTAATGTCAAGTTTCTCTTTTTTTATTGATATGCATATAGAAACAAATTATGTAAGTCTTTAAAGGAATTGTGTAACGCTTTCGCAAAGAGATAGACTTATATTTGTAATGAAAAATAAAGACAATTAAAATTAAAAAAAAATGGATACTTTAGAAATAAAAGGCAACTGGAACGAACTTAAAGGAAAGCTAAAACAACAATTTGCAAATTTAACTGACGATGACTTAATGTTCAAAGAAGGTAAAAAAGAAGAAATGTATGGAAAGCTTCAGATTAAACTAGGCAAAACAAAAGAAGAGTTAAATAAAATAATTTCGGAATTGTAATTTACAATAACTTAAAAAACCATTATGAATAATTTACTTTATTTAGTTGCAATAATTTTGGTCATTCTTTGGGCTATCGGATATTATGTTTATAGTGCAAGTTCGCTCATACATATCCTCTTAGTTATTGCAATAATAACAGTTTCGCTAAGATTAATCAGAGGTCGCAACAGAACCAAAATTTAATCTATTATAAAAGAAAAACGTAAATATCAAACAAGTATTAATTATTATAAAAAAAAAGTATTATGAACACAGGGAAAATTTTATTAGGAGTTTTAGCAGGTGCAGCCGTAGGTGCAACATTAGGAATCTTATTTGCACCAGCAAAAGGTTCTAAAACTAGACACAGAATCGCTAAAAAAGGCGAAGAGTACAAAGATGCAGTAAAAGACAAATTCGATGAATTTGTTGACAACGTTTCTGAAAAATATGAAGATGTAAAAGAAGGTGTTTCTGATTTTGTTGACAAAGGTCATAAAAAAACAGAAAAAGCAAAAAAGTAATTTTTAATTAACATTTTGCCAAAATGCCCTGTCATTAAGATTGCAAAAGGTTTGTGTAAACTTAAAAATTGCACATCCTAAGTAACATAATGACAGGATATTGGGGCAATTACAACAAAACATTTATCCAAATGCAAGCACAAGTATTTATTACAAAAAATGTATTAACAAGCGATTTTGCTGCTGTAGTGGAAGATTTAAGTGAGTATAAACTATCAGATTTAAACAAAAAACTTAATCAAAAAATAAATTCAGTTCAAAAACCATTTTGTTTTCTAAATCTTAAATGTGATAATACTATAAAAATTGCTATTGTTTCAATTTTTAAGGGTACTTCGTTAAATTCTTTTCAGGCTGGTAAAGCTGTAATATTAAACATTTTTGGAGGAGTTTTAAACTTAAGTTCTAGCAACAAAGTTAAGAGGCTGGGAAAAAATGATGTAGCAGTATTGACTGAGAATGTAAAATTCAATTTGACTGCTGTTAATGATTGTATCTTTGTGATAACCTCAATAAGGAACAATTCAAACTCTAAAGATATTGTTGCACAAATTTCGAATAAATAAAAAAATTATGGAAGAAAACCCAAAACAATTTGAAACTCTGGTTGAGCGAGCAAAAGATTACGGACAAACCAGTTTAATCTTGGTTACGTTAAAAGCTCTATATAAATCATCAGAAGTTTTATCATCAGCATTTTCAAACTCCATTGGTCCAGCAATAATTTGTTTTGCTGTACTTTTTGCTAATCTAGGCTTAGCATTTTGGCTTGGTGAAATACTTGGTTCTTTAAATGCTGGTTTTTTTATTGTTGCAGCATTTTATCTTGTCCTAGCACTTTTTATTCATATTTTCTTGCGTAAATGGATAAAAAAATGTTTCCGCAATTTGATAATTAAAAATGTGCTAAAATAAAATATTATGCAAAATATTAACACATCCGAACAATTAATGGCTGCAATTCAAAAACTTGAACTTGAACAGCAAGAAAAAGGGATATTATTAAAAGTTGAGGCTGTCGAAGCCATAGAAAAATTTAATCCCCTTAACCTCTTAACTAATGTATTAGAGGACAGTACAGCATCGCCGGTTATTATTGATAAAATGTTAAAATCTGCATTCCAGATTTGCTCAGAATATATTACTGGTAAAGTTTCTGGTGGAGAGCAGAGCAATATGTTTCGCAAAATGCTAGGAACTCTACTTAAGTCTGGTTTAACAAGCATTCGCACTAATAATATGGAAACATTCAAATCAATTAGCCAATATATTTACTTAAACGTATTTAAAAAGCAAGATTAGAGTGAAGTCATTTTTTACTGATAAAGTCCTAAAGTTACCGGTTTATGCCAAAATGACTGTAATTCTTATTGGAATTATTGCCTTAATAAGTATTCTATATTTTGCCGCAAACATTATAATCCCTCTTGTTTTTGCTTTGATAATTGCAATTTTATTACAACCCGTGGTAAAGTTTTTAGTGAAGCATAGGTTTAATAGAATTTTAGCAATAATTATTCCGAAAAACCTGGTGCCTATACAAATTTGGATTTGCTGAGACAAGATGACCGTAGAGTGTCAGTTGAGAGTAATTACCCTGAAATTTTAATGGAATTCATGGCTGGATCTGACGTTCCGCTGAAACCTGTAAGTATTTATGACATTCAGGAAGCTCCTTTTGAAAGTTATGTGTCATTTACGGTTGAGGATGCACCAGAACTTTTAGAATCTTGGTCTCTGGAAATTACAGATGCTAATGGTCTAACTCAATACTTTGGCCCTTATACTGATTCGAAAATATTTATTCCAGGAAAAGATATGTTGGGTACTACTCCAAAAGGCGATTACACCATAAAAATGATTGGTAAAACAAAAAATGGAAAAACTGTTATTAAAGATGACGAGGCACATTTAGTTTTATGGACTCCTTCGCCAGATGATGAAATGATGAGATTCAGTATAATATACGGGTTCGATTCTTTTAACGCAATAAAAATGTATGAACAATATCTTACAAAGATAATTATTCCTAAAATTCCAAATGGTGCTACTGTAATAATTTCTGGTTATGCTGATATTACAGGAGATAGTAATTATAATGAAAAACTTTCGCGAGACAGAGCTAACGACGTAAAATCGATTCTTAATGCTGGTCTTATTAAAGCAGGCAAAACAAATGTGGTTTTTAATGTAACTGGTTATGGCGAAAAACTTGATTATGCACCATTTGAAAATAAACTTCCAGAAGAAAGGTTTTATAACAGAACTGTAATTATTGATGTTGTCCAAAAAAAATAAAAATATAACTTAACTAATCTCAATAAAAAAGCCTACTCAATTTTGAAGCAGGCTTTTTTTTTGATGAGACGACGTTCATTGCAAACAATTATTCTGTTCTTGGAATTAATAAAAAACTCAGTATAAACATTATATCTATACTGAGTTTGTAAACCGTGAGTTTATTAAAGGTTATTTACTAATTTAATTATTTACTTTCCATTTATCTCGTCAAGTATGTTTTGAATGTCATCCTGACATCCTCCGCAAACTGTTCCAGCCTCAGTAGCTTCGCCAACTTCTTCAACTGTTTTAAGTCCTTTGTCTTTAATCGCTTTGATTATTGTGCTTTTAGTTACTTCCATGCAATTGCAAATTATTTCATCACCGTTCATAATGCTGTTTTTTTAGTTAATATAATTTAATTTAATCCGAAAATTTTCATATCCTCTTCAACTGTTTTTATTGTTTGCACACCAAACAAATCTTGTACAGTTTTTAATAAATTTGGTGTTAACCAAGCTGGTAATGTTGGTCCTACGTGTGTGTTTTTAATTCCAAGGTATAGTAGAGCCAAATGCACAATAACAGCTTTTTGTTCGTACCATGCAATATTAAATACTATCGGAAGTTTGTTAATATCGTCAAGATTTAACACTTCTTTTAATTTTAATGCGACAACTGCCCATGAGTAGCTATCGTTACATTGTCCTGCATCAAGGACTCGTGGAATACCGTTAATATCGCCTAAGTTTAACTTGTTGTAACGATATTTTGCACATCCCGAAGTTAATATTACAGTATCTTTTGGTAATTGTTTTGCAAATTCGGTGTAATATTCACGAGTTTTTTGGCGAGCGTCACAACCTGACATTACAACCATTTTTTTGATTGCCCCTGAATTTACTGCATCTAAAATTTTATCAGCAAGTGCAAGTACTTGGTTATGTGCAAAACCAATTGTTATTTCACCGCTTTCAATTTCGGTTGGTGCTTTGCAAGTCTTTGCCAATTCAATGATTTTAGAAAAATCTTTGTGTCCGTTAGGTAGGGTTTTGGTAATTTTTTTCCAACCGGGCATTCCTGTCGCACCTGTTGTAAAAACTCTGTCGTTATAAGTTGCGGTCTTACGTGGTGGCACAAGGCAATTTGTAGTAAATAAAATGGGGCCGTTAAAAGACTCAAACTCTTCTAATTGACGATGCCATGCGTTTCCGTAGTTTCCTACCAGATGCTTATATTTTTTTAATTGAGGATAAGCATTTGCAGGTAACATTTCGGAGTGAGTATAAATGTCAATTCCTTTGCCCTCAGTTTGTATTAATAGTTGGTCTAAATCTTTTAAGTCGTGTCCAGTAATTAGAATACCAGGGTTTTTACCTACTCCGATTTTAACTTTTGTTATTTCCGGATTTCCATAGACCGAAGTGTTTGCTTTGTCTAATAAAGCCATTACTTTTACACCATATTCTCCAGTGCGTACAACCCAGTTTAAAGCATCGTTTAGTTCGATAGGTTTGGTAATCATAACCAAACTTTCCTCCATAAAGTTGAAAATCTCTTGCTCTTCAAATCCCAAATTAAAAGCATGCTCAGCATAAGCAGATACACCTTTAATACCAAATAAAACATATTGTTTTAATCCACGTACGTCTTCATTAGTATCGTAAGTTAGTGTTCCAACTTCTTTTGCTTTTTCGTTAAACTCAGCATCAGTTTTGCCATTCCAAGTAATTGAAGGGTGTGTCTCGTTAATGCTTACTTTTGATTTTAACTCATCTCGAAACTTATTACAATCTTTAATTGCCTGAATAAGCGACTCATTATCAAAATTTGCATTGGTGATTGTCATAAACAAGCAATTAGTAATGTGTTTACTAGCGGCGTTTGTGTCAATCCCTTTTTTTCTTGCTTCGATAGTCAGGTACGAAAGCCCTTGACATGCAAACATTAGCAAATCTTGGATATTGGCGGTTTCTTCGGTTTTACCACAAACCCCTTTAATTGTACAGCCTGTGTTTTTGACTGTCTCTTGGCATTGATTACAAAACATGCTCATAATTTTTAATTTTTGTTAGTTATTTAATTATTAGTTAATTCTGAAAGCCTGTTTCGGGATTTTTTTCTCCAAATTTCTCAGTAATAACGCTAAGAATTTCGTTGCGATTTTTCCCTTTTTTTTCTAATTCTTTAATAATATTATAGGATTTAAAAAGTGGTGATTGAGCTAATTCAGAAGAAAAATGCCCAATTCCTTGATTCCAAATAATTAGTGCGAATAATTCGTCTAGCTCTTCAACTGTTACTCCCAAATAATATGCTTTTATAAGTTCTCGGGTTGCTTGCCTTATTCTTCCAGCGCCAACTGCATTTGCAAGCGATAGTAATAGTTTTGTTTTGTTTTCAATAGCTGGGTTTTCTTTATTCCAAATTTCATCCCAAAAATTAACCGTTATATCAGCAATTTTGGGATCAATATCAGCGTATTTCGTCATAACAATAGGCTTAAACGGCAATTCCTTGTCATCTTTTTCTATCTCTTTTTTTCTGTAAAAGTAAGTGTAATACTCATCTTTTGCTTTTTTCTCGGTATAATATTCGTAACCTAAGTTTCCCATTGAGTTATATAAAGGTATTGGCTCAAAATTTTGGATTATTACTATACCATTTCCTTTAGAAATTTGCTTGGCTTTTTTAATTATTGCCAATAAAAAGTTACCTTTTAAAGGTCTAACATCAAATGTTTCAAAATTGTCTTTGTTTTTCAACCACTCTTTATCCATATTGTTTTTCAAATTTAGTATGTGTTTCAAAAGAAACGCATTTTATTTATATATTTAGAAACTCAAATATACATAATATGTTTTGATAATCTTACATTTTTTTATTTTTCTCATGGCAACCGCATCTAAATATTAAAAAAAAAAGTAAAAACTAACTGATTATCCCATTCTGTCTTTAGCCTTTTTCCTATAATGCCAATTTTAGTATTATTTTTTCTAAGAGTTTGTCAAATAATAAAGTATGCATAATGGACGAAGATATTTTGTAGTTTTTCGAGATGCACAATTTAATTAAGGGTTTATATTAATCAGATATTTTGATTTACTTTTGATTTGTAGCACAAAGCAGTATAAATTTCAATATGACGTTTACATGCTTGTAAGTCTCGTTTTCAAGTTTGCAACTTGCGTTTTCAAGTTTATTTGAGAATATGTTTTGATTGCTATTATTTTTGTTGTTCAAAAATATATAATAATTGTTAAATGAAACGAAAAAAAATAAAATTAAGTGCGATATTTTTGTTAGGACTTGGACTAACAGTAATACAAGCACAAGAATCAGCAGTAGCATCTGGTGGGGATGCTTCTGGTAGTAGTGGCTCAATGAGTTATTCTATTGGTCAAATGGTTTACACAACGAATTCGGGGGTTTCGGGCTCTGTTTCACAAGGCGTACAACAAGCATTTGAAATTTCGGTTGTCTCTGAATTAGATGACGGGCAAGCGGTAGGACTTAATGTATCTGCTTATCCAAATCCAACAAATGATTATTTATTTTTAAAAATAGATACACTTGAATTATCCGAGATGTCATTTCAATTATTTGATATTACGGGAAAATTATTGGAAAGTAAAAAAATTGATAGCAATGAAATAGTTATTGATACTCGAAAACTTGTGCCTGCAAATTATGTTTTGAAAGTTATTCAAGGGCAACAAGAAATTAAAACCTTTAAAATTATTAAAAATTAATTATAAATCCTTTAAATAAATTAAGATTATGAAGAAAAACATTTTAACTATTCTATTGATAATTTTTGTGTCGATTAGTGTATTTGCACAAAGTCCAGAAAAACTGAGTTATCAAGCTGTTATCCGTGATAATATTAGTCAATTAGTAGTAAATCAAGAAATTGCGATACAAATTACAATTCTTAGAGATTCAGAAAACGGATCGGCAGGTTATGTTGAAACCCAAGAACCTATAACAAACGATAATGGTTTAATTTCTTTAGAAATTGGTATGGGTGTTGTCTTAGAAGGCAATTTTGAGAATATCGAATGGCAGGATGGGGCATATTTCCTTAAAACAGAAGTTGATTTAGCAGGAGGTTCTGATTATTCAATTACAGGTACAAGTCAATTGCTTAGCGTACCTTATGCAATGCATTCAAAAACTACAGAAAGTATTTTAGGTACAATTACAGAAAGTCAAATTGCAGATTTGCAAAACTATTTAACTGAAGAGGCTGATGGAAATATTTATAATGAAATTCAAGACCTTTCTATGGTATTAAATGAAGATAATGATGCTAATAATCAGAAAATTATTAATGTCTCGGACCCTACTAATCCTCAAGATGTAGCTACAAAAGCGTATGTAGATCTTTTGAAAATTCAAATAGAAAATCTTGAGAATTATATTACTTCTGATTTGACAATTGGTAATTATTACGGTGGTGGAATTGTATTTTATATTTTGCAAACTGGTGATTTGGGATATGTAGAAACTGAGACTCATGGTTTAATTTGTGATATTGCTGATTTAAACGATGCACATTGGGCAGATTATGGATGCTATGATAGTGATGTTAATGGAGCTGAAGCAACGGCTATTGGTACAGGTATGCAAAATACAATCAATATTATAAGTGATTGTCAAGGTGAGTCTGCTTATCTTGCAGCAGAACTTTGTGCTATTTCAACTAATGCTGGTTATACTGATTGGTTTTTGCCTTCTTCATTAGAATTAAATCAGATGTATATTTCAAGCTCTAGTATTAATTCTGGTGCTTTGGCTAATGGTGGGATGAGTTTTATATCAACACCTTATTGGAGTTCAACCGAATTTTCAAATACGACAGCCATTTCTCAATATCTGGACGATGGAACTAGTGGTGCAGAAGATAAAGAAGCAACGAATAACGTAAGAGCTATTAGAGTGTTTTAGTGATAGATATTTTTACAAACAATTGAATAAAAAATATTGCTGATTTATTGGCAATATTTTTTTATAGATAAGTGTAGGTAGTAAACAAGGTACTTAAAATAACACTAATCTAATTACAAAATGCCGTATTATATATTTTAACAGTATCTGTCAATAGGGCTATTGTTTGAGTTAGAATGTTCGAGAGCCGCACTTCGACAAGCTTCTACGTATTAGCTTACGAGGTTTTCGAAAATCAACAACGAAAAACGGCAAAAGCGATGTGCTGCGATGCACTGAACTTGTCGAAGTGAACAAGTCAAAATGCTTAGTTTATTACTTCCTTTGGTCGTGAGGGCTTCGCCGTTGTTTGACAATCCCTAAGCTCAACATCCTCTAACCAAATGCTCAATAAGAACTTTCGTCCCAATTGCAATCAAAAATACGCCACCGATTATTTCTATTGGTAATATCTTTAAGTGTTTTCTAACAAATTTGCCCCCATACAAACCAATATATGAAAACACAAAAGTAACTATCATAATAATCAAAGCTGTTATCCAAATATTTAAACCGACAAAAGGCAAACTAACACCAACAATTGCCGCATCAATGCTTGTAGCAACTCCCAAACCAGCAACTACAAAAACATTATTCATATTTAGTTTCGGTTTTTTTTCATAATCGTGATGTTTTATTCCTTCATATAGCATTTTGCCTCCTATGATTAACAATAACGCAAACGCTATCCAATGATCATAAGCCTGAAAGTGTTTAGCAAGTTCTGCACCAGCTGCCCAACCCGCAATTGTAAAAGTTGCCTGAATAAATCCTAGAATAAAAGCAAATCTAAAAAAAATAAAATTATTTGGCTTTGTACAGGTTGGTGCAGCAGCTACTGACACTGTAAGACTATCCATTGAAAGGCCAATAGCAATTAGCAAAACTGTAAATAAATTTTCCATTTTAAAATTTATAGAATTTTATACAAAAGTGACAATAATTTTCCGTAAAAAGAAACAATCTTCAATAATCGATAGGAAAAGGAGCATTTTATCACTATACATATATAATTATTGTCAGGCATCATCGAATTTTTATCGACATCTATATTTTAAAACCCAAAAACAGAGCAAAATTTAAAAAAATAGCCTATAAATAATTTACTATATTTTTGTGATTGTAAATAAATTTAATGTAACTTTGTTTTTAATTAGGTAAAACAGTTGTTTGTAAGTACAAAAACATGGTCATAATTGTAATTTAAGGATTTAATATGAAAATCATTATAAAGGAGATGTGCATCTCTGCAATATATTTAAAATAAAAAATACAAATAAATAAAAACAGATTTATGAAAATTCAAAGATTCGTTTTATCCTGTCTGATACTAGTCTTAATTCAGACATCAGTCTCAGCTCAATTATTGTATAATAATGGGGTGAGTATAACTGCAAAAGGTGGAGTAACAGTTTACGTTGGGGGATCTGTTCAAAATCAGAGTGGCCAAATTGATATTGATTATACTTCGTCTGCAAGTGAAATGATAATCCATGGCAATTTTGTCAATAACGCAACTGCTGGTGGCAATGGATATTATCGTGTTATGGAAAACTGGATAAATAACAACATTTTTAACGCTGGTACAGGTACAGTTTTTCTTGAAGGAGGTGTCCAACAACTAAGTGGAAGTAATTCAACTTATTTTTACAATCTCACATTAAGTGGGACTGGTGCAAAAACACAAACTATAAACCAATATTGCACTGGAATTTTAAATTTGAATAACATTGAACTTAAAACTGAAACTTTTGGCTTTTTCGTTCAAAACACTAATGTTACGGCAATAAGTTTCGGAACAGGTTTTGTCTCAAGTTTAAATGGAGGTTTTTTGTCAAGACAAACTAACGTATCTAATATGTATTCGTTTCCTGTTGGATCGAGTGTAGGAACACCACGTTATCGTCCTGTTGAAATTACTCCTACTGCTGAAGCTCCAGTAAACACATATACTGTGAGAATGGCAAATGTTGATGCTACTACCGAAGGATTTGATATTACTCAATTAGCTTCAGGAGTTTGTGAAATCAATCCATTATTTTACCACCAAATTAATCGCACTAATGGCACATCTCCAATTAATATGGATATTTATTATGATAATTCAGCTGATGGTACTTGGGAAGGAATTGCAAACTGGAATACTTCACCTAATTTATGGAATATTATTGCTGGCAGTAATACAGCAGTAGCAGCCCCATTATATAAAGCTAGTGCAATAAACTGGAGTAACTTTTCTCAATTACCTTATGCTTTATATTCTCCTTCACCTACTGCAACTATTTCAACAACAACACCTTCTATCTGCGAAGGGGATAATATATTACTTCAAGAAACAGGAGGCGATGCAACTTCATGGAGTTGGCAAGGACCAAACTCTTGGTCTTCAACAGATCAAAATCCCACAATAAATAGTGCTACTCCATTAGCAAGTGGGACGTATTATGTAACAGTAACCAATTCTTATGGTTGTACTGCATCTGATAACGTAACGATAACTGTTAATGCTTTACCAACAGCAAATCCAAATTTCTCTACAAATCCAATTTGTTCTGGTTCAAGCACAATCTTAAGTGCTAATGCAGTCGCAGGTTCTGGAACTATTACAAATTATGCGTGGTCATTAGGCAGCATAGGCAATAATGCTAGTGGTACTGTTTCTACAGCAGGAACTTATACTGTTACCGTTACAAACTCTAATGCTTGTACTGTTGCGGCAACATCACCTGCTTTAGCTGTAAATCCATTACCAACGGCTCTTGTTTTAACTGGAAGTTCTATCTGTGCATTACCAGGAGGAGATGGAGTTATTACTTCTAACGCTTCTGTTAGTGGTGTAAATTATCAATTATATAATTCTGGTGGAACTGCTGTTCAAAGTTTAAAACCAGGTACTGGCTCAGGTTTAACTTGGACTGGTTTAGCTGCTGGAAGTGGATATTATGCTGTTGCAAGCGATGCCACAACTTCTTGTGTATCAGCAAATAGTAATATTGTAGACATTACATCAAACCCAAACCCAACTACTCCTGTTACAAGTATAGATTGTTCAGGTGGCGTAGATCAAGGAATTATCACAGTAACATCTCCTACAGGAGGAAATTATGAATACGATATTAGCAGCGGATATCAAGCTTCTCCTACATTTGGTCCATTAACAAATGGTAATTACTCAATAACTGTTCAAGATATAACAACAGGTTGTACAAATGTCAGTTCAAGTATTAATCTGGATTGTGGGTGTGCTAATCCAACATCACTAAGCCTCTCGGCTACAACTGGAAGTACCTGTGGTACAGATCCAGAAACTATCGCAGGTAATACGTTCGGCGGAAGTGCAACACAAGTCAGTTTATCGCATAATGGTAATGGTACACTTGACCAAACAACTATAAGCACAAGTCCATTTAGTTTTACTTATACTCCTACTCTCGCTGATGGTGGTACAATTGTAACTGTAACGATAACAACAAATAATCCTGATGGTTTACCATGTAATCCGTCAACCAGCACCTATATAATTACAGTTCATGCTTTACCTACAGCCACTCCAAATTTCTCAACAAATCCAATTTGTTCTGGTTCAAGCACAATCTTAAGTGCTAATGCAGTCGCAGGTTCTGGAACTATTACAAATTATGCGTGGTCATTAGGCAGCATAGGCAATAATGCTAGTGGTACTGTTTCTACAGCAGGAACTTATACTGTTACCGTTACAAACTCTAATGCTTGTACTGTTGCGGCAACATCACCAGCTTTAGTTATAAATCCATTACCAACAGCTCTTGTTTTAACTGGAAGTTCTATCTGTGTATTACCAGGAGGAGATGGAGTTATTACTTCTAACACTTCTATTAGTGGTATAAGTTATCAATTATATAATTCTGGTGGAACTGTTGTTCAAAGTCCAAAACCAGGTACTGGCTCGGCTTTAACATGGTCGGGATTAACTGCTGGAAGCGGATATTATGCTATTGCAAGCGATGCCACAACTTCTTGTGAATCAGCAAATAGTAATATTGTAGATATTACATCAAACCCAAATCCAGATATTCCTGTTACAAGTATTGACTGTACAGCTGGTGAAGACCAAGGAATTATCACAGTTACATCGCCTATAGGAAATTATCAATACAATATTGGCAGCGGATGGCAAACCTTAACTACATTTGGTCCACTCGCTAATAGTAATTACACTATTACTGTTCAGGATATAGCAACAAGTTGCACAAATACCGGCTCAATCATTAATCTTAATTGTGGCTGTGCCAATCCTCCTATATTAACTATTGCTGCTACAACTGGAAGTACGTGTGGTACAAATCCCGAAACTCTCGCAGGAAATACTTTTGGCGGAAGTGCAACACAAGTTGACCTTATCCATAATGGAGCAGGTAATTTAGATGCGGCACAGTTTACAAGTTCGCCATTTAGTTTTACTTATACTCCTGATGTTGCTGATATTGGCTCAGATATTACAATTACGATAACTACAAATAATCCAGATGGACTACCATGTAATCCAGTTTCTGATACTTATATTATAACTGTAAACGATAACCCAGATATTCCAATTACAAGCACCGATTGTTCTGGAGGCAACGATAATGCTATTCTTACTGTTACAAGTCCATTAGGAGCACACTACGAATATTCTATCGGTGGAGCTTTTCAAGCCGAAACTACTTTTGATCCACTATCAAACGGAGATTATACAATTACTGTTAATGATATTAATACTGGTTGTATAAGCGAAAGTGGAATTATCACAATAGATTGTGGGTGTACAAATCCACCAAGCTTAAATTTATCTGCCTCTAGTGAAAATACTTGTGGAACCGATATTATTACTGTAAGTGGAAACACTTTTGGTGGAAGTGCAACGCAAGTTAGTTTATCGCATGATGGTAATGGTACACTTTTCCAAACAATTATAAGCACAAGTCCATTTAATTTTACTTACACTCCTAATGCCGCAGATATTGGCTCAAACATTACAATTACGATAACAACAAATAATCCAGATGGACTACCATGTAATCCAGTTTCTGATACTTATATTATAACTGTAAACGATAATCCCGAAATTCCAATTGCTAGCACCGATTGTTCTGGAGGCAGCAACAATGCTATTCTTACTGTTACAAGTCCATTAGGAGCAAATTACGAATATTCTATCGGTGGAGCTTTTCAAGCCGAAACTACTTTTGGTTCACTATCAAACGGAGATTATACAATTACTGTTAATGATATTAATACTGGTTGTACAAGCGAAAGTGGAATTATCACAATAGATTGTGGGTGTACAAATCCACCAAGCTTAAATTTATCTGCCTCTAGTGAAAATACTTGTGGAACCGATATTATTACTGTAAGTGGAAATACTTTTGGTGGAAGTGCAACGCAAGTTAGTTTATCGCATGATGGTAATGGTACACTTGACCAAACAATTATAAGCACAAGTCCATTTAACTTTACTTACACTCCTAATGCCGCAGATATTGGCTCAAACATTACAATTACGATAACTACCAACAATCCAGTTGGACTACCATGTAATCCAGTTTCCGACACATATAATATAACAGTATTACCATTGCCTACTGTTTTGGCAGGAAGCAATGCCCCAGTTTGTGAAGGTAGTACTCTAAACTTAACTGAAACTGGTGGTGATGCTATAAGTTGGACATGGGAAGGTCCAAACAGTTTTACTTCATCAGACCAAAACCCGACAATAACAAACTCTACCACATTGGCAATTGGTCAATATTCTGTAAGTGTTACCGACATAAATGGATGTATAGCATCTGATAATGTTAATGTGCTAATAATTGCTTCGCCTGATCCAACTATTGATAATCCAGGAGTAATTTGCTCGGGTAGTGCTACAATTGAATTAACAGCAACTAACTCTGGAGGCGTTTGGAGCGGAACGGGTGTTAATTCCGATACTGGCGAATTTAATCCGATAATTGCTGGAATTGGAAATCATGAAATTATTTATACAATTACTGGTCTCTGTGGTGATGCTGATACAATAATAATCTCTGTTATCGAAACTGCTGATGCAAGCATTAATCCTGTTGACACTCTATTTGTTACAGACCCACCAATAACTTTAACGGCTACAAGTACAGAAGGTTTATGGTGGGGAACTGGCGTTGATCCAACAAGCGGAATATTCAATCCTGCAATTGCTGGCATTGGTGATCATGAAATTATTTATACAATTGCTGCCCCTTGCGGTGACGCAGATACTATAATAATTGTTGTAATTCCAGAAATAATTCCCGACTTAATAATACCTGATGTCCTCACACCTAATGGCGATGGCTATAACGACACTTGGAGAATTCAAGGAATTAGAGCTTTCGAAAAGGTTGAAATAGTAATATTTAATCGTTGGGGAGACGAAGTATTTCAGTTCTCTGGAACAGGAAACGCTTATTTTGAAACTCAGAACCAGTTTAATGGTATAAGAAACAATAAAGAATTACCATTTGGAACTTACGTTTATTTACTTGAGCTCAATAATGACAAAATGTATAAAGGAACTCTAACAATCATACGTTAAAAAATTACAGATATGAAAAAAATAATTTTAATAATTATCTCATTTAGTTTTCTTGCAATTGCAGGTTTTTCGCAACAAATACCGCTGTACAGCCAATATATGTTCAACAAACTACTTTTAAATCCAGCAGTAACTGGCAATACTGATGCAATAGAGCTAAGAATAACCGCTCGACAACAATGGATGGGTATTGAGAATACTCCATCAACACAAATTATTAGTGGACATCTTCGTTTAAATAATGGAACTATGGGTGTTGGAGGAGTTATTTACGCTGATCGATTTGGACCTGAATCAAGAATAGGTTTACAAGGTAATTACTCGTATATTTTACCAGTTTTTAACGAAGAAGCAAGACTTGCATTTGGACTTTCATTTCAAGTTTTTCAATATCAAATGGATTACGCAAATTTTACATCTTTAGATATTGATGATCCTGTATTAGCTTATAATAAAGAAAACTCATGGCGTCCCGAAAGTGATTTTGGAGTATATTTATATGGTGAAAAATATTTTGCAGGGCTTTCGGCAAATCAACTAATAGCATTACCAGTAAAAATTGGTGGAGATGAAGCAGAATTAAATACACTCATCAGACATTATAATTTAATGGGTGGATATAATTTTTCTGTTGGCAGAGACTTTAATTTAGAGCCATCAACTCTTTTAAAGACTTCCTTTAAAGCTCCTTTTCAGGCTGATATTAATATAAAAGGTATTTATCAAAAGGATTATTGGTTGGGGTTTTCATACAGAACATCTGGAGACATTATCACAATGCTAGGTCTTACATATAAAGATTTTGTTTTTGGACTTGCTTACGATCTCGCTACATCAAAACTTATACATTACCAGAACGGTACTTTCGAGATTATGTTAGGATATAATATTCCAATAACTGGCAGATCTGGAATTAGTCGTTTTTAAAAAAATATTAAAATAAATAAAAGTAAACAATTATGAAAAATCAATCATTAAAATCATCAAAACTGCTTAATACAAGCTTATGTATTTTTTGTTTTGCATTTTTTCTGTTCTTAAGTAATCAAGTTGCAGCTCAAAATGTAGGTGTAAACACAACAAGCCCTAATGCTTCGGCAATGCTAGATGTGGTATCAACAAAAGCCGGAATACTTGTGCCACGATTGACAATGGTACAACGAAATGCTATTGCTCTACCTGCAACAAGTTTATTAATTTATCAAACTGACAACACTCCTGGTTATTACTATAATTCAGGAACTCCTGCAAGCCCAGTTTGGATAAGATTTGCAGTTGACAGTGAGCTAAATTTTGTTAGCGGCACAGGTGCTGCAACACGTGTAGCTTTTTGGACAGGTACAAACACTCTTGCGGCAAACGCTAATTTATATTGGGATAATGTAAATGGGAGATTAGGAATTGGAACAGCTTCACCTTCTGCCCAATTACACACAACTGGAACCGTCAGATTTGCAAATTATCCATCAGGAACAGATGGTGCCATTTTAAGAACAAATTCTACTGGTGTCTTATCAACAACAAATTTTACAGGCAATGCATCTCATGTTTTGTTAGGAAATGGAACTTTTGGAGCTGTTACTACAAGCGAAACAGCTTGGCAATTAACAGGGAATTCTATTTTAGCAACAAATTTCATTGGAACTACAAATGCTCAGGATATGATTTTTAAAACTAACAGCATTGAACGTATGAGAGTTATCTCTACAGGTACTGTGCTAGTTAATGCAATTACCGCACTTGATGCAACTGATGCTCTCGAAGTTGTAGTTTCTCCAACTTTCACAACAGGTTTAGGTGCTTATGGTAATGGAGGCTATCCTATTTGGGGACAACAATTATCTGGAGCTGACGATGCAATTACGGGAGTAAACTCTGCCGCTTCAGGAGCTGGAACAGGTTGCGGAATTGTTGGAATATCAGAACAAACAGATGGTGCTGGGATTTGGGGAGATGGAAAAACTGCAACTAGAGGAGTTTTAGGTATTACCGATGCAGCTACTCGCTCAGCAATTCAAGCTCAAAATAGCAACTCTAATGGTGACGCAATTTATGCAGTAAACTCAGCCGTAAATGGAGCTGGCACAGGGTCTGCAATTTATGCAAGTTCTAATCAAACAGGAGGGCAAACAATAGCTGCAACACTTCAAAATATGTTTTCATATCCAAATACTTGCATTTCAGCTATTGCAAGTTCTGCAGGTTCAAATGGCATTGTTGCTGAAAGTGAAAGCAATACAGGTACTGGTGTGAGAGGAAGAAACGATGCTGCAAATGGTACTGCAATCGGTTTTGGAGGTTTTTTTACTAGTAACCAAACTGGTGCAGCAGCATTAGCATCTTGTTTAAGAGGAAATAGTTATTATGTAAATTCTGCAATCTCGGGGAATACAGCATCCACAGTAGTGGATGGCAATGGAATATTTGGTGGCTGCGATAATGCCACAGGTGTTGGAGTTAAAGGACAATCTCTTGGGTCAACTGGAATAGGAGTCTTGGGTCTAACAAACCAAGCAGATGGAGTTGCTGTTTATGGACAAAATCTTCATACTTCAGGTACTGGTGTTGTTGGCGCAGGAAATGGTGAGTCTCCATACACTTTAACATCTGGCTCTGGAGGGGCTTTTACTGGAACAGTAATTGGAGTTTATGGTTATGCCACTACAAACGCAGATGGTAGTTTTGGAGGATATTTTGATAGCGGGATGCCAAATTCATGGGCTTATGTAGGTGGTAGAAATTCTGCAACTGCTTATAAAATAAACGGTCCAGGTACTGTTGCCACAATTGTTGAAAGACAAGATGGAACAACTGCTAATATGTTTTGTCCCGAAGCTCCCGAAATACTTTTTCAAGATTATGGAAGTGGAAAACTTGTAAATGGAAAAGCTATTATTACGCTAGACCCAACTTATAGTAAAAATATTTATGTTGATGAAGTCCATCCTTTAAGAGTCTTTATACAATTAGAGGGAAATTGCAATGGTGTATATGTTACTAATAAAACAGCGAATGGTTTTGAAGTAATTGAATTGCAAAATGGAAATTCAAATGTAGAATTTTCGTGGACAGTTACAGCTGTAAGATCAGATTCTAAAGACGAAAATGGAAACATAACATCAAAACATATTGGCGTAAGATTCCCAGATGCTCCGCTTCCAATGGAAACTGCAAGTATCCAAAAAACTGAAATCCAAAAAGCCCAAATTCTTGACGAAACAAGTTCTCAGAAAAAAGAAATTGATAAATCAAATCAAATTCTAAAACCCAAAAAAATAAAAAGAGAAATAAAATTGTAAATTAAAATATTTTACATTAAAGCCCGTTTTTTTTCGGGCTTTTTTTGTAATATTCAAACGACTTATGCTATGCGAAGCCCAAATAAGTGAACGGCAAGATAAAACTTTTAACACTTCGATAAAAACTTACTGCAGCGATTTTTACTTATTAACCTGAGTTCGGTGGATATTTCATTGGTAATGTATATTCAACTGGAGAGCTTGATGCAGCAACCAAAAATTTCTTAATCGACAATCCAGAAAATCCAGAAAACGAATTACTAAGACATACTTGTATTGAATCGCCTGAAGCTTTAGTAATGTACAGAGGCAAAATATTATTAAATGATAATGGAGAAGCTAGAGTTGAAATGCCATCATATTTTAAAGCTTTAACTAAAGAAAACGAAGCTACAGTACAAATTACATGTATTGGTCGCCCATTTGGAATTGGATATGAATGGAATGGAGATTTTGCATCATTTGTTGCTTATGGAGAACCAAATAGAGAAATTTCTTGGATGGTTATGGCTGACAGAGATGATCCATATATGCAAAATAATAGAAAACCAGTTATAATTAAAAAGGATGGTTCATTTAAAGGAATAGAACAAGGAGTTTATCTTGATGCTAAATCATACAATCTGCCTCAAGAAAAATCTTATAAATATCAAATAAAAAATAGAAAAATCGAGACAAAGACTACAAAATTACAATCCATAGATACGGAAAAGCAAAGTTCTAAAAATAAAAGAACTGATAATGAAATAAAAGAACTCGATACTAAAATTCAAATTAAAGAAATCAAATAAATTCAAACTCATATATTTATTAAGTATGAAAATGGGACATAGTCCCATTTTTTTTAAACATTATTCAAAATATTTTGTTTTGTAAACAATTAAATGATTATTATTGCATAATGCAAATTGCTAAATTCATATTCGCTGTTTTTACTGCCTCAATTATATTGATTGGTAATAACGGTTTTATTCTTGAACAATATTTTTGTTCGGGTTGTAATACCGAAAAACAAGAAATTGCTTTTTTTGAGTTTGGCGAAGTAAGTCATAATCATCAACATATACATGATTGCTCTGAGCATAAGCACGAACACGACTGCTTTTGCCATGATGATAATCACATTAACAATACAAATATTAAATATGTTTCTCTTGATGTGCTATTCTCAAATTCAAACATACCTGAAATAGCAAAAACTTCGATAATTGAACTTAGTAAACATATAAGCCATTTTTTTACAAGTGATTATATTCTAACAAACTATTACAATTTCAAAACAATAATTTTAAAAATCTCCCCATTAATAAATATTTCAGACATCGATAAAGATATCTGTATCATCAATTCCGTATTCCGTTTATGATTTAATTACGCTTTTTTAAGGCTTTACAATCCTTAAGTGTTTATTAAATCAATTTATCACATTTATATTAAATAATAATGAGAACAATATATATTACTATTGTTTTTATGCTTGTTGTATTGTCTCCGGCACTATCTCAAATAAAAGGAATAGTTTATGAGCCTGACAATAAAAACAAAACACCTCTATTTGGTGTCAATATTTACTGGAATAACACTGAAATTGGAACAACAAGTGATAAAAACGGAAATTTTACAATTGAAAAACCAAACTCAAGTAATGAGTTAGTTTTCAGTTTTGTCGGCTATCGTCCCGATACAATAATTGTAAACAATCCAAACGAGAAGTTAGAAATTATTTTGCATGACAGTCGTTTTCTAGAGGAGGTTACAATCGGAGCACGCAAAATGGGTAGTCATTACGACAAAATGGAAACTGGCCATGTGCAAAATATTACAGGTGCAGAGCTACACAAAGCAGCATGTTGCAATTTATCTGAAAGTTTTGAAACAAATGCTTCGGTTGATGCTTCTTATAGCGATGCTACAACAGGAGCCAAACAAATAAAACTTTTAGGACTTGCTGGCAAATATGTCCAGATGATGACAGAAAATATTCCAAACCTTTACGGAATTTCTCAAGCTTATGCTCTCGGGTATATTCCTGGTCCGTGGATGGAATCAATACAGGTTTCTAAAGGAACTTCGGCAGTCATCAATGGTTACGATGCTATTACAGGGCAAATAAATGTAGAATACAAGAAGCCAAAAAATGCTGACTTACTGTTTTTTAATCAATTAGTAAGCTCAGCTGGAAAAGTGGAAAATAACCTTGATGCCTCATTTATAGTTAGTCCAAAACTAAGTACTACCATTTTAGCACATACGCAATTTGACCTTCTGTCTATTGACGACAATAAAGACGGGTTTGTTGATATGCCACAGATTGATCAGTACAACTTTTTTAATCGATGGGATTATTTTAGCAAAAATCTAACTATGAGATTTGGAGTTAAATACATTGATGAGTCAAGAAAAAGTGGTCAGTTAGGAAGTATTCCTTCAGATTTTTCTGATGCATATACTCCTTATAAAATTGACATTAAAACAAACAGGATTGAGGCTTTTTATAAAATGGGTTATGTATTTCCACAAAGACAACATCAGAGTATAGCAATGATTGCCAATTTTACTGGACATAATCAAGACTCTTATTTTGGTCCAAAAACCTTTGATGCTCAACAAATTAGCGGATACTACAATTTAATTTGGCAATCTGCTTTTAATGCAAACGAACACCATCGCTATAATGCAGGTCTAAGCCTAAAATACGAAGATTTGGAGCAAAGCCTCAACGATAGTCTGATTACTGATCTCGAAGTAGTGCCTGGTGCATTTTTTCAATATACAGGAAAATTATTCGAGAAATTTAATGTGATTGTTGGTGGTCGAACAGATTATCATAACGAACACGGATTACTGATTACGCCGCGTCTAAATCTTAGATATAATATCTCAGGCAATGTAATTGTTCGTGCATCGGCAGGCAAAGGATATCGTAAAGCAAATGTTTTAGCCGAAAATAGTTTCTTATTAGCTTCTTCGAGAATCTTTATCATTGATCAAGATTTAAAATTAGAAGAAGCCTGGAATTATGGCTCTAACATAACTTGGTACATTCCGATTGCCAATAAAGATATGACGGTAAATGTAGAATTTTATAGAACAGACTTTGTGAATCAGATAATTACGGATTTTGAAGATGTTACAAAAGTTCATTTTTACAATTTAGATGGGCAATCTTTTTCGAATACATTTCAAGTAGAAACCAGTTATGAGATAATCAAAGGTCTTGATGCAACATTGGCATATCGTTACAACGATGTAAAACAAACTATTAATGGACAGCTTTTAGAAGTTCCATTAACAAATAGATACAAAGGGATTGCAACATTTTCGTACAAAACTCCTTTAGAAAAGTGGCAATATGATTTTACTGCACAACTTAACGGAGGCGGACGTATTCCATCAACAGAATCTAATCCAGAAGAGTTTAGACTTTTACAGGAATTCCCAGCGTATCAAATTTATAATGCACAAATCACAAAGTTTTTCAGACATTGGGAAATGTATTTTGGTGTTGAGAACCTATTAGGATTCACTCAAAAACTACCAATTATATCAGCAAGCGATCCATACAGTGGTTATTTCGACTCATCTTTAATTTGGGGACCGGTTCATGGGCGTAAATTCTATCTCGGTGTAAGATTTTCAATTCAACAACAATCAAAATAAAGTTTAACTAAAAAACAGAATTTATTATGAAAAAAACAATTTTAATTTTAACAGTAATGCTTTTTGCAGGTATCACAAGTATGAGTGCTCAAGAAGAAACAAAAAAAGAGACTAAAGCGAACAGCAAAATTTCAGAGGTAAGTTTAGTTTGTAATATGGCTTGCAACAGTTGTGCTACAAAAGTAAAAAAACAATTAGCATTCACTAAAGGCATAACGGATGTCCAAACCGATTACGAAAAAGATATCGTTACTGTAAAATACCGCAACGATAAAACTGACACCGATAAAATTATTGCCTCATTAGCTGAAATAGACTATCAAGCAAAAGTAAAAACAGATTGCCCAAGTACAACAAAGGCAAAAACAGGTTGCCCAGGAGCTACTTCAAAAACAGGTTGTGCAGGATCTACTGCAAAAACAGGTTGTGCAGAGACTACTGCAAAAACAGGTTGCTCGGGAACTACTGCAAAAACAGGTTGTGCAGGTACTACAAAAACAGATAGTCAGGAAAAAAAATAGTTTCTGTCTATAAAAAAAAGTGTTTGAGCCATAATGTTTGAGAGCAAAACCAGTTATTATAGACAAACACTAAATGACAATAAAAAATCGGGTGCTTACATTAAATTGTAAGCACCCGATTGTTTTTTAGATTTAATCTTGTTTAATAATTAAAAATCAATGGATTACTCGGATTTAGCTTTGCTGCGATGCACTGCGATACGCTGAGTTTGCCAGCACTGGCAACGCCGAAGTGTCGAAGTGAGTTTTTATCGAAGTGAGTTCGCTATCGCTCGGTTGCAATCACTGGCTCGCTCGGATTTATTTGCAATCCGAGTGTTGCTGTAATCAGAGTGTTGCGGCTACTGTAATCCTAATGTTTTTTAACTTTCCATCATCCGCCTTTTTTGCGGTTATGGAAACGTTAAAAAGATCATAAAGTACAATCAATTTTTGAGGTTTTGAAGTTTTGAGGTTTTGTAGTCTTTACTGACGTTTATATTGCCTCCATTATTAGCAGTAATAAGATTTTATTTGTTTTTGTCGGCAATGTAAAGTCAAAATTCGACCACAATTTTAAGGCTTATCTTTAAACCTGAGTTCTGAAACTATTTAACTATAAACTTCCCTGAATAATTTTCGTGGTTTAAAGTAATACGAATGTAATACAAGCCACTGTGCAAATCTGAAACATTAACATCATTATTGTTGTTTAATTTCCCTGTACATATTTCTTTCCCATAAACATCATATATTAGATAATGAGACTGAGGCGAAACATCAGGAATATGTATCATTTCACTTGTCGGATTAGGATAAATAATAAGATTGTTCATCCTATTGATAGTATTTACATTTATATTGCTGGGATAATCATTTTGATAGCAATTTTCTAAAGACGGGTGTTTGTATAACAACTCTCCGTTGTGGAAATAGCATACCAAAGTACGAGATACCCCCACATAATCATAAAAATGTAATAGCCCTCTAGATTTACTGCCAATCCCCTCATAAATTATATCGTCAACTAGTGTTTGTGTATATCTGTTTTTATCCGCAAAAAAACTCTCATAACTATCTTCTATTTCCATGCACATTACATTTTCGGGAGTACAACAAAGCGAGTCGCCAGCAATAAGATTAAAATCATAAAGAGGTGAACCAAACCCCGCAAAACTCCCATTAAGAGATATAACTTTGTCTTCTTCGTTTATGTAAGAAAAAAATGACCATTGTGTATATGTAGAATCTTCTGCCTTTAAAACCTTATACCAATATCTGTCGTCAATAAATGTGCTGTCGTTTGCAATCTTATAAGCAACGGTCTTACCATAAATAAGCTCATAGGCAGACGATTCGTAAATCACCCACATTTTTGTAGTATCAACAATTGATTCGTAGGTCTGCGATTTTGCAATGGTAACTGAAAGAAATACTGCTAAAATTAAAATTGTTTTTTTACTCATATTTATTGATTTTAATTAAATTCGTGATTTTTCCGTAATTCATTATACGTGAAATTTTAAATTAATATTTTTCAGTATTCTACACACTTAATCTATTCAATAGAAGACATACAAAAGTAATGATATAAATTTAAAAAAAACAAATAAACTTTCACAACATTAAGTTGGAATCAAACAAATTTTAACATTTGTAGCTATTGAATAAACTAAAAAAAAGAGAGCCGATAAGCTCTCTTAAGTAGTGTATAATATTGTTTTCAACATTTTTGCAAGGCTGCAATAAACTGAGCGATATTGAAGCCAGTGCGTAAATCTGGTTATTGCATAAATAATCTAGTAATTAAAAATCTCCTCAAGACTAAGTTCCTGAACTTTACCATAATTATTCAACAAAGCAAAATCAATTTTCGATTTGCTTCCAACTATCAAAATATCATATTTTTTACCTGTAATGTGTTCATTAAAGAATGTCTCAACATCAGATAATTTATAATTCTGCACACTTTCATAAATGTCTTTTCGGATATCATAGTCGATACCACGTTTTTTATTATTTTCGTATGTCCAAAAGATGCTAGACTTAATTATTCTATCAGTATTATATTGCTTAATAAGAGCCTCCTTACTGTTGTTAAAAGCTTCTTCTGACAGCGCAAGTTCATTTAGCAATCCAGTAAGAGCATCAAGTGCTTCTTTCATTTTATCGGGTTGTGTGCCAAGGAATCCAAACACATAATTTGATTTTCCTTTTTCGCTAGCTAAACGATATCCTGCGTAGCTAGAATATGCAAGTCCTTTTGATTCGCGAATTTCTTGGAAAACAATACTCGACATTGAACCGCCATAATACTCATTAAACATTGTAGAAATAGGCAATATATCTTTGTTAAATTCAACATCTTTTGATACTACTGCTATCATTGTTTGAACCATATCATAATCAACAAACAGTATTTTTGGTTGTTCAAAATCCAGCTCTGCAAATTCCATTCTTGTAGGTATTGCTTTATATTCACCCGATACATTATGATTTGCTTTTATTAAATCACAAACTTTATTAGATTCTCTTGGTCCGTAATAAAAAATCTTATGCTGATAATCTAACAACTCATGAATAAGATTAGACAATATCTCTGGATTCAAATTACGTAGTTCTTCTTCACTTACAATATCAGTAAACGAAGATTTTTTACCATAAAGAGAGTAATTGTAAAGTCCGCCCCAAAGAATGGTGTTTTTATCTAATTTGCTATTAAGTCTCGATTTAATAATTCCATCTACATAGTCATTATATACATCTTGATTAGACTGTACTCCAGCAAAAATATCTTCCATAAGTGTTAGTGCTGGCTCCATATTTTCGTCCAATCCATTTATATACACATAAGATCTATCTGCACCTGCTGACACATTAAAGTTAATACCTAATCTAAACCATTCTTTCTGCAAATCGTCAATAGTTTTATCTTCTGTTCCAAGATATTGAAGATAATTGATTGCTATTGGTAAATATTTATTGTTTTCTCTACCCATATCAAAAATATAATATAAGCTAAATATATCGTTAGATTCATTGTTAATATAATTAAACTCAAGTCCATCGACAATATTTTTAGTTTCAATTTTATCTTTAAAATCAACAAATACTGGCTCAACATCTTGTGGCTCCATAGCCTTTAACTCAGTCATAAACTCCGATTCGGCAGTTCTATTTATGCTAAGCGGAGTAATTTTTGGTTTCTCGATATGTATAGCTTCTGCATCTTCGCCAATTCGCTTATAAATAACAACATAAGTATCTGTAAAGAACGTATTTGCAAAATCAACCAACTCTTGCTTAGTGATTTTTTCATATTCTTCAACTTCGAAAACTACTTGTTCCCATGGTCTGTCGCTAATAAACGCATCTACAAAAGAGTAAGCAATAGAATTTCCTTCGACAGCTCTAATTTGTCTTAATTTCATTTGATTCACAATTGCTTCAAGAAGCCATTCGTCAAACTTACCATTTTTTATTTTTTCGAGTTCGATTATCAATAAGTCTTTGACTTCCTCTAAACTTTGACCTTGTCGTGGTGTCCCTCCCATCTGAAACAAACCATAGTCGTTCATTGCATAAGCATAAGCATAAGCCGACATTACTTTTTGTTGTTTCACAAGATTCAAATCAATTAAACCAGCTTTTCCATTATTTAGGATTTCACCAATCATGTCTAAATATTTTGCCTCTTTAGATTTGTTTCCAAGAGTTCTATAAGACAAAGAAACAGTTTCTCTTTCAGGGCCAAAAACATCTATTTCATCGATTGCTGTTCTAGCATCCTCTTCATCATAAGAAAATTCAGGAAGATTTTCATTAGCTTCCAAATGTCCCCAATATTGGTCAATAAGTTTTATAGTTTGTTCATAATCAAGATCTCCTGACATACAAATTGCTATATTATTTGGCACATAATAATCGGCTTTAAACTGCATTATATTTTCCATTGAAGGATTTTTTATATGCTCGCCTTTACCAATTACATTTATTCCATAAGGATGTTTAAGAAAAAGAGCTTCCATTAACTTAGAATTAGTTTTACGTCCGTCTCTATCCTGTATCATGTTAAACTCTTCATAAACAGTTTCGAGTTCGGTATGGAATAATCTTAAAACCATATTTTCAAATCTTTCAGCCTCAGTTTTCAACCATCTTTCGGTTTCGTTAGCTGGAATTTCATTAACATAAACAGTTTCTTCGTACGATGTCCAAGCATTTGTACCCGTAGCCCCAATAACAGAACAAATTTTATCATACTCATTTGCAATGGCGTACTGTGAAGCTAAAGTTGATAAACTGTCAATCTCTGCATAAATTACAGCTTTTTCTTCAGGATTTTCGATTTTACTACGCAATTCAAATTTGTCAGAAATCTCCTTAATTAATGCACCTTCTATTTCCCAATCCATAGTAGCAATTTTGCTTGAACCTTTAAACATCATGTGTTCAAAGTAATGGGCTAAACCAGTGGTTTCGCGCGGATCATTTTTTGCTCCAGCACGCACTGCAATAAGTGTCTGAATACGTGGAACATCCTTATTTACAGCAAGATAGACTTTTAAGCCATTTTCGAGTGTGTAAATCCGAGCTTGTGAAGGGTCGCCCTCAACATACTCATAAGTATATCCGTTAGAATCGGTAGCGGTTTTTGTTCTAGCACCATCTTTATTGACACATGAATAAAAAATCGCAATGGAAAGAAAGAGAATAAGTAATTTTTTCATTTGTATAAATTTTTCGTTTAACTTTTTAAAAACAGATTTTTAAATATCTGAGTAATTTTCATTAGCATAAAAGTAGTAATATTTCATTTATAAAATCAATATAATTTACGATTAACATAAAATTAACACACTAAATTGAGAATTGCTGGTTTCGAGATATTTTTACAATTATAAATTAAATAATCCAGACCGCTTCAATTTTCGGTCTTGCAGAATCTTTGCTAATGTTACAACAAAGGAAAACGGCAAAAGAACAAGTCAAAATGCTTAGTTTATTACTTCCTTTGGTCGTGAGGGCTTCGCCGTTGTTTGACAATCCCTAAGCTTTAGCTCATCAGTACGTAGCATTGCGATATGCCAGAGAAACGCATTCAAACAAACTTATAAGGCTTATATTGCAAATTACAAACAAGCATACAACACAAATTTAATTGAGTTATAACATTGATAATCAACACTAAATCAAGCATTCGATTTTATTATTGTAAAAAAAACAGAAATATTTTTGCAATAATAAAAATTTGACTTACATTTGCAGTCCTTTAAAAAAGGTACCATAGCTCAGTCGGTAGAGCAATGGACTGAAAATCCATGTGTCCCTAGTTCGATTCTAGGTGGTACCACTGCCCCTCCCAAAAGAGGGGCTTTTTTATTGAACCAAAGGTAAATTCAATTCAATGCCTGCTTCAATCTTTGGAAAACTCATCAGAGGAGGTGTAGAAGCTGATGGTGGAATATATCCAACAACATCTGAAAATCTATATTTTGCATATAAGGCGAGAACGCCATGACCAAGTTTAACTTGTACGCCCCAATTAAATCTGTTATAATTATTCCAATACGAATACTTTTCGGTAACATTCTCGGAGATATATGTAGTTGTTTGCTTATCGGTATATTTAAGCATCATGTTTCCATAAAATCCTAAGTCAATATAAGTACCAATACCAGTACTAGTACCGGGAATAAGTCTAAAACGTTGAAAAAACTCAAAATTCATTCTATTTAATTGCACAAAAGCTTGAGTTTTGTTAATACTTGGATCAGGAATAATTGGAACTAAGTCATAAAAATATTTTGACTTGCTATAATCAATGCTCAATCCTACTCTATACCATTTACTAACATTATTGATGTATTTTAAACCAAATTGCCAATTTTTTGACTTCCCATATTGGATATTAATTCCATCGTCATCAGGCGGTATCGCGAGTCCAAAAGACAAATAAGGTAATATGTAAAATTTTGAATTTACGCCAAAAGCAGAAGGCTTATCTCTCGCCACGTCTTTATTATAATAACTCCGCTGTCCATCAATGTTAATAAGCGAATAATATGATTTGTCAGTATCTACAAGTTTATCAGTATCGTTTTCTGCTAATTTATATTCCTCAATATGTCCACGGCAATAAACTCTAAGTTTTTTTCCTCCTTGCAAAGCTTCGTGTTTTATCCTGATTTCATCACCCGAATTCAATGAAAATTCATTTACTGAATAATAATCAAGTTGAGCATTTACGTTTTCGATATGATAATAAAGCAAAACCTTCTCGTACAATTCTCTGTTTCTAACACTAATAATCACATCAGAAGTATCTGTAGTTATTTCAAATAATTTGTTGGTTTTATCATACTTTTTGTTAGTGAAATACCCTGCCTGAGGCACTCCATATCCCACGGCATAATCATAATATGGATATAGATTTCCAGATTTTTCGACTTCAGATTTTAATTCCATTGCCGAAAGTTCTCTATTTGTTTGCCAGGCACAAGCCACAAAGCCAGCAGCAAGCGGAGAGGCAAAAGAAGTACCAAAAGCTGAGCCATATCCATTTTTGGGTTTAGCAAGCATAGCTTTTCCAAAAGCCGAAACATTAGGTTTCATTCTACCATCGGCAGTAGGGCCATAAGATGAAAAATCAATATGATATCCAGATTCTTGATTCACTCCACCAATTGATAAAATACTATCAGCATCAGCAGGAGCACCAAGAGTTTTCCACGAATTTTGGTCGCCCTCGTTACCCATAGCATTACAAACTAAGATTCCTTTTGCAGCAGCCATATTCGCAGCACGAGAGACTAAACAAGTTTTTCCGTCCATATCTTCAGTATCGTGTCTATCTGCACCATAACCAAGGCTCGAGTTAATAACATCTGCTCCATTTTTATCAGCCCATTCGACTGCCATCAGCCAATAAACCTCTTCTTTAGCTGGTTCGGAATTGATTTCGGTTCGTGCTAAAATAAACTCACTTCCAGTTGCCAATCCCATTTTATTTCCATTACGATCAATCCCAGCTATACAACTCAAAACCATTGTTCCATGACTATTCCAACCATACACATTTTCTTGTTTTTTTGGAAAATTATATGTCATTTTGATTTGCTGATTTTCTCGAAGATGTGCAAATGCATAGTGAGTATCTACATCGGGGAAACCACCGTCAAAAACAGCAATTCTTATTCCCTTTCCATCTATATTGTTGCGGACAAACTCTTCGCCCTCCATTGCTCTCAATTGTGGCAATATAGCATCCTTATATGTTTTTTCAAAACTCTCATTATCACTAAAGGATTCGTATTCACACATAATTGGAGCAGAAACTATCTTTTCAATTTTAGCAACAAAATCTAATTTGCCTATTTTAGCAATAGCGTCCATGTCTGCAAAGATTGCAACAGCATTAAACCAGCGTGTTTCACCAATATATTCTGTCGATAAATCAGAGATAATGTTTACATAAGTGCCATTTAAAGGATAATCGCTAATATCGTATAAAAAGATATTATTTTTTTCGCGCCTTGATATAGCTTTTTGATCAAAATACTCGTGAGGATTAAATTCAACAGCATTTTTATCTGTAAAATATACCCAATAATAATCTTGAGCAAATAAAGGCAAAGAAAAAAACAACACTAATGAGAATAGAATGAGATTTTTCATAAAAAATGGTTTTAAGATTTGGGTCAAATTTAGCAGAAAATTTACTAATCTAACACTTATGACATAATTTTCATAAGCCACTAGTCATAAAAACAAATTTATAAGCGATATTTTGTGATTGTGTTGATATTATTCTTGTCCTGCCGCTTTAAGCCTTTCAGTATTTTCGGCCATAGTAAGCTGGTCGATAAATTCTTGTATATTACCTAACATAATATTTTGGAGATTATATGCAGTATAGTTAATTCTATGGTCCGTTACTCTGCCTTGTGGGAAGTTATAAGTACGAATCTTAGCTGAGCGATCACCAGTTGAGACCATTGTTTTACGTTTTTTAGATATTTCGTCCATATACTTCTGATACTCAAGATTATAAAGTCGAGTACGCAACTCTTTCATCGCAGAATCTAAATTTTTCAGTTTTGATTTTTCGTCCTGACAAGTAACCACAATCCCAGTAGGTATATGTGTTAAACGTATAGCCGAATAGGTTGTATTAACAGACTGTCCGCCAGGTCCTGAAGAACAATACTCGTCTCTTTTAATATCTATTGGATTAAGTTGAATATCCACCTCGTCAGCTTCGGGCAATACAGCCACCGAAGCAGCACTTGTATGTACTCTTCCTTGAGTTTCGGTTTGCGGAACTCTTTGTACACGATGCACACCCGACTCATATTTTAAAACTCCATATACTCCGTTACCAGAAACATTAAGCACAATTTCTTTATAACCTCCCTGCGTACCTTCTGTAAATCGTGTTACTTCGGATTTCCAACCTCTATCTTCAGAATATTTTACATACATACGCATAAGTTCTCCAGCAAAAAGGCTGGCTTCATCGCCCCCTGCACCTGCTCTTATCTCAAGAATCGCATTTTTATCATCTTCGGGGTCTTTGGGAATAAGCAAAAACTTAATTTTATCTTCTAAAGGATCAACTTTTGGATATAATTCATCCAGCTCAATCTTAGCCATTTCGCGTATCTCCTCATCTTTTTCAGTTGCAAGAATCGATTTTGCATCATCAATATTAGAAATAACGAGTTTATATTCTTCATAAGTTCTAATAATAGGCTCAAGTTCCTTATATTCCTTATTTAGCTTTATGTATTTATCCATGTCAGACATTACCGAAGGGTCGATTAACAGATTACCAACCTCTTTGAATCTCGATTTCACACCTTCGAGTTTGTCCATTATTATATTACTCGCCATAAAATATTTAATTATTCGTAAATGAATTCACCTTTTTCTGATTTAATTGTAAGTTTCTTTTTTTCAGAAGCCTCGCAATAACCAATAATTTTCGCATCAACTCCAAAACTCTTGCTAATTTCAATAATTTTGGGTGCAATATCCTTATCAACATACAACTCCATGCGATGTCCCATATTAAAAACTTTGTACATCTCTTTCCATTGTGTACCACTTTGTTGCTGAATTAGTTTAAACAAAGGAGGCAAGTCAAACATATTATTTTTAACAATGTGCATATTATCAATAAAATTAAGAATTTTAGTTTGAGCACCACCGCTACAATGGATTATGCCATTTATTTTGTCGCGATATTTTTCGAGTATTCTTTTAATTATTGGTGCATAAGTTCTTGTAGGAGATAAAACAAGTTTACCAGCATCAAGTTCAACGCCGTCAATTTTATCTGTAAGATTATATTGCCCAGAATAAACGAAATCTTTATCTATGGCATGGTCGAAGCTCTCTGGATACTTTTCGACCAGACTTTTATTAAACACATCATGTCGTGCTGACGTAAGCCCGTTGCTGCCCATTCCACCATTATATTCTTTTTCGTAATTAGCTTTACCAAACGATGATAATCCGACAATAAGATTACCTGGAGCGATATTTTCATTTGTAATCACATCTTGTCTTTTCATTCTACAAGTAACAGTAGAGTCAACAATAATCGTACGTACAAGATCTCCGACATCTGCAGTTTCGCCGCCAGTAAGTTGAATATTGACTCCTAATTTTCTCATTTCGGAGCAAAACTCTTCGGTTCCATTTATAATTTGAGAAATAACTTCGCCTGGTATCAATTGTTTATTGCGTCCTATTGTTGAGGACAAAAGTATATTATCAGTAGCTCCCACACAAAGCAAGTCGTCTATATTCATAACAATTGCATCAATAGCAATACCTTTCCAAACTGACAGGTCGCCAGTTTCTTTCCAGTACATATATGCGAGTGATGATTTTGTTCCAGCACCGTCTGCGTGCATGATATTACAATAGTCTGCATTCTTACCCAAAACATCAGGAATAATTTTACAAAACGCCTTAGGATACAAACCTTTATCAATATTTTTTATTGCATTATGGACATCTTCCTTAGAAGCAGAAACTCCACGTGCATTATATCTCGAACTGTCTATCATTTTTTTGCTTGCAAAAATAATAAATTCTTGTTTAAATTGCAGGCTCATTGTATATTAATATTAATTATTATTAAAATAGCAGTATTCAATTCATAGAGACTCACACAATTAAAAATATCTCAAGGGGATTAGATTATCAATAAATCTAAAATAAACAAAGCAGCAGTCCAATGAACTGCTGCTTTATTTATTTTGGATAATACCTTTAAAATTCTCCGTTTTTAGTTTCTTTAATAATAGCGCTTCCCTGTTGTTTTGGTTTATTTACTACTTCTTTTTGAGCAGCTTCTTTGTCTTCGCTTCCATAGTCAGTTGAAAGTACACTAAATTCAGTTCTACGATTTATTTGATGAGCCTCTTCTTTCTTTTTAGTATCTTTTAGATTTGTGATATACGCCTCATCTAAAACAGTACTGATAGAAAAATAGGGAAAAGCTTTGTTAAGTTCTTTATCAATAACTTTAGGTTCAGATTCTCCTAGACCTTTTGCAGTCAATCGATCGGCTTTAACCCCTTTTCCAATAAGATAATCAACGCATGATTTTGCGCGGGCAAGCGACAATTCCATATTATATTCATCTCGCCCTCTAAAGTCAGTATGAGCACGTAGTTCGATGGTCAAATTTGGATTATCCTCCATAGTTTTAACTAAACCATCGAGAGCGACTGTTGATTCTGGACGGAGTTCAGCTTTATCATATTCATACTCAATATTAGGTAGAGTAATAATTTTAGGAATTTTAGCAAGATTTATAACAATATTAATAACAGTATCATACTCGATTTTAAAAGTAGAAAAAGTGATTGAATTAGAGAAATAATCTTTGCTAACTTCGGCTTTAATTTTATAATTTTGATCTTGTTCAAGTTTATAAGTAAAGCCACCAGTAGCAGAGCTAACTAATTCACCAGCGACACCTGCATCGTTCAAAATTGTAATTTTTGCATCTTTTATTAGTTTAATATTGTCAATATCAGTAGTATCTCTCACTAGTCCGTTTAAGTTTATTACTAATGGGGGCAAGCTAAAAGAATATATATCATCACTACCTTTTCCGCCTTTACGATTAGAGCTTAAATATCCTATTTCTTGGTCTCCGTCAAAAATAATTCCGAAGTCATCAAAAGAGGAGTTTATTGGATATTTCATATTTTCAATTCCAGTAATTGTCCCTTTATCATCCATAATAGTTTTATAAATATCAAGTCCTCCCATTCCCTTGTGTCCGTCTGAGGAGAAATAAAGAGTTCCATTAGATCTAACAGTTGGGAATACTTCATCGCCGAGAGTATTAACTATATCGCCAAGATTTATTGGTTTTCCAAATTCATAACCTGAATTTCCAATTCTTTCGGCTTTATACAAATCCATACCACCGTATCCAGCAGGAGCTTCGGCAGAAAAATAGAGTATTTTATCATCTTTAGAAAGTGCGGGGTATCCGACTTCGTAATTTTCAAATCCTATAATGCTAACCTGCACAGCTTCTCCCCAGGCATTTCCTTTTTTATTTGTATAAAATATTTTACAAGGCTCGTCAATTTTTTTACCTGCTTTACATCTTGTAAAAAACATTTCGGCACCTTTCATGGAGACAGTTGATGCTCCTTCGTCGTCTTCGGTATTCACACCTCCAGCAAGTGGTATTGGCTCACTCCAGTTTCCTTTGCGATCTTGAGTTACTTCAAAGATATCCGTAAATTTCTGCCCCGATTTATAATTATCACGGCTTCCCATTGAGCCTTCACGTGAGCTTGTAAAATATAAACTTCGGTAATCTTTTGAAGCCCAAACGGGAGAAAAATCGAGCTGCAGAGTATTAAACTTAGACACATTAACAACTTTATAACGAGTAGGTCTATTTATCCATTTAGGCACTAGTTTACAAGCTTCTAATCCACTTGATGCACGGTGGTCTTGTGGTGAGACCTGAAGATATTGTTTATAAATATCTATTGCATCTTCATATTTGCCATTCATTTTGAGTGCATCTGCATAAAAAAGCAAGACATCAGGCTTTATCACACCCTTAACATAATTTTTAACTGCTACGCCAAAATACATTTCGGCTTTATCACTATTTCCAAGCATTTTATAGCAATATCCTAATTTATAGTTTACTAAGGCTTTATCGGCTTGTGTAGTGATGCTTCCTAAGGATTTTTCATAATAATCTTTAGCGAGATCAAACATATATGTGTTATAATAGCCATCTCCTTTTTCGATTAAAGCCTTTTGTCCTATCATAAAAATAGGAGAAATCAATACAAGTGTTAAAAATACAATACGTTTCATAATATGTAATTTTTCGTTTTATAAACTTTGTCAAATATAATATTTATTTTTTTAAAAAGACATCTCTAACAAAATGTTTTGAATCTGTTAGATTTTTTGTCTCTACAGTCGCTTTTTCAACTAGATAGCCAAGTGTTTTATAATAAATAATATAATTATTCTCAGGTTTCAAATCTATCTCATAACGTCCAAACTTATCAGTTGACTGGCTATCCATTAAAATGAATTCATCATTCATTACCTGAATATCGACATCGGGCACAGCCTCGTTTGTATATTTGTTCCAAACAGTTCCTGAAACTTTATAATTTATTTCGGGCAATATAAAATGATACAAATCTGTTTTCCCCATTCCTCCAATTCTTCGTGATGTTAAGAAGCCTTCTTCTTTCATACCCATAAAAACTATACCAAAATCGTCGTGCGAGCTATTAATAGGACTCCCTAAGTTTTGGATTTTATAATTCGCACCGTCTATATGTTTTGCACTAAAAATATCAAATCCTCCCATGCCAGGATGCCCGTCAGAGGAGAAATACAAAACCCCATTACTGCGAATATAAGGATGTGCCTCATCAGCTTCTGTGTTTACTTTATCTCCAAGGTTTTGAGGTGGCTCAAATGGAAGGTTTTTCTTTAGTCTTGTTACTTTATAAATATCTTTTCCACCTAATCCACCAAGCAAGCTGTCGGCGACAAAATATAAGCTCAGTTCATCATCACTTATTGCTGGATGCCCTATTGAGATATCATCGGGAATTCCTCGGATTTCGACTTCCTTAATCTGTCCCCAATAACTGCCCACTCTTTTAGCAACAAATATTCGGCATCCTTTATCCTTGTTTTTATCATATTTACATCTTGTAAAATATAAGTTGCTCGATTTATGATTAAGGCAAGCTGCACCTTCTTCATCGTTGGTATTAACAAGTCCTGGCACGATTAAAGGATCAGACCATCTTTCATCCTTGTCCATTTCGGAATAAAATAAATTAGAACAAAAATCGCCGGATTCTGGACTTATTGAAATGTGGGTTGGAGCGTATCGAGTAGATGTAAAATAGATTTTTTTATTATTACGAGCCTCAAAGAAAGGGCAATAATCATATTCGCCTGAATTTAAAACACCTCTTATTTTCACTTCGTATCTAGTAGGATTGTTTAACATTTCAAAGGTGTATTTTATGCTTTCTATCCCTTTATTAGCAAGTTTGTGTTTGGGGTCATGCATTTTAAACTTCTCATAATATATTAATGCAGTATCATATTTTTGGAGCATTTGAAGTGCCTCCCCATAATATAAGTACACAATAGGATTTTCGTAATTGTTTAATATTGCTTTTTTAAAATAATCTGATGCTCTAACAGGCAATGATAACTTTTTGCAACAATATCCTGCATTAAAAGCAGCTTCTGCAACAATTTGCTTTTTTTTAGGTGTTTTTCTAATTTGTGCATCAAAATAATTAATAGCTGAAGCAAATTGTTCTCGATCCATAGCATCTATCCCTAAGTTCATCATCTTTTGAGAAGATACTGAAATACTTATTGTTATTGCGATGACTATAGTTATTAATCTGTACATACTGTTAGTTTCAAATTGTAAAATAACACAAATTTAAAAACATTTGCAAACACATATTTGCAAAACAAATGCCACTCTGAAATAAAGTGGCATTTTTAAACAATTAAGTTGTATGAGAATCTAATATTTTCTTGAAGTTTTTACGCAAATTCGTGAAGCCTTTCCATTAAAATTTTACGTGCAAAGAAAATCCTACTTTTAACAGTACCAATGGGAAGATCAATTTCTTCGGCTATTTCTTTATATTTAAAACCATCTAAAAACATTTGAAAAGGTATTCTGTATTCCTTATTCAAGGCGTTAATTTCGGAAGTAATCTCATCTGTATTTATAATCGACTCCGCATTTTCATTCTCGGGTAATGTGTTTTTAATAATGTATGAATCGTCTGAATCGTCTTTAATTGTATTCTTGTAGGACAATCTCGTTACTTGATTAAGATAAGTATTTCGTAAAATTGTGAACAACCACGCTTTAATATTGTTATCTAATGTGTATTTGTCGCGATATTGAATAGCTTTTAAATAAGTATCCTGAACAAGATCCTTCGCTGTATCGGGATCTCTTGTTAGACTTAATGCAAAATAGCTCAAACTGTTTTCGTAAGTCATCAATCTGGTGTTAAAATCTTGTGCGCTCATATTTTTGTGTTTTAAGTTTATCAATTAAGTATTTAAGTATTCTAATGCAAATATAGAGATTATTTAAACACAAACCAAATTTATTATGTTAAATTTTTATTAAGAAAACCTTAAATCGTGATTTTTCTAAATAAGAATAATTACTATTTACATGTTATAGCAAGGTTTATTGTGGCATAAACGTGCCTAATTATAAACTACAAAAAACTTTCATTATTTGAAAAAATTTCGAACTGATTAAAGAAAAAGTTAGTTTCAATCAATGCGTTTTGGTCAGAATCGGATCCATGTATCGCATTTTCTTGAATAGAGATTGCGAATTTTTTACGAATTGTACCTTCCTCTGCAGATTGTGGATTAGTATTTCCAATAAGTTTTCTAAACTCTTGCACAGCATTTTCTTTTTGCAATACTGCTGCGAGTACAGGTCCCGAAGACATAAAGGATACTAGTTCTTCAAAAAATGGTCTTTCTTTATGTATTGCATAAAATTTTTCGGCTTGCGCTTTGGAGAGTCTAGTCATTTTCATTGCAATAACAGCAAAGCCTGCATGATTAATTTCGTCTAATATTGGGACAAGTTTACCAAATCTAATAGCAGTAGGTTTGATCATTGTAAAAGTAAATTCTCTATTTTTCATAATTAATTATTTTTAGAAGTTTAACAGTAGTCCTAATGATCCTATCAATAATCCTACTAAGATATTGATAAACTTCATCACTGCAAAACTTTTTTTAGATTCTGCCAAAAGAGGAAGTGCTCCATGTCCGTCTTGAACAATGCTGCTTGCGAGCAATATACTAAACGGAATTAGACCTTGAATAAACATAACAACAAAGACTAAATGTGGACCCGACTGTGGTATTATGCCCAACAATAAAGCAATAATCAGGATAAAAAACATATTGTCATAAATCCAAGTTCCTACATCAAAATTATGTAATATCAAATTAATAGCTATCAGGGTTCCGGCAATCCACAAAAATATTTTAAGTAAGTGTTTTTTTAGAACATGATTAATTAGATGTTGCCTAACAAAATGTTCTGAGGTAAACAGAATAACAATCAAAGCAAACAGCGAACTAATTATAATTGTAATTTTTATCCAATCGATAGAATGCTCGTGTTGATGTTGATGTTGATTATCATTAGCTTGCTGCTTGTGCTCTGTATGTTCGGCATCTTCTGTATGAATATGTGCCTCTTCGGTTTGAGATGATGCACTAATATCAGAGATTTGCACCATTTTACCAGTTTCTTTTTCGGGTAAACTAAACATTAACTTATCTGAATGCGAATGTCCTATCCAACCCGTAAAAGTTAATACAAGAACACCTGTAACAACTGCAACAAGAACCATTCTTTCTGGCAAAAAACTAATATTACGAAGAGCGAACAATCTTGTTTCCTTGTCGTTACAATGTTTTTCATGAATATCGAAGGAGAAATCATGTTTTTCGACAAAGCTTTTATTTTTATAAACTTTATCTACAATTATTCCAGTAATAATAGCAAGGACGCTAGATGCAGCAAAAATCAGGAGGGCTTCTTTAGGAATCCACGCCAGCATAAAATACGCTTCATCACCAGAAGTTGCAATCATAGTTGCTACCAAAGCACCAAACGACAGCATTCGGTGCGTATATAATGAAACAGCGGTAAATGTCCCCATACAACCTGGTATAAGACCTAAAAAGGTTCCAATAACAACCTGCACGTAGATATTTTTACTAAGTTTCTGCGATAATTTACCTCTCGTTAAAACATTAATAAACTCTATAAGCAACATCATAATAATTACAAAACTTGTAATCATAAGAGTTTCCTGCACTATCCCCTTCCAGTTGATATCAAAAATTTCCATAAGATAAAATACAAACTAATTAGTTTTTTGTTCAAGTTTCTCGACCGAAACTGCAATTATTTCAATTCTTCTTTCTCGAGATGCCGCTGGGCTATATATTGAATTTCGAGGGTCATTTGGGTCGTCGCTTACTTTCCCGTCCGAGAGTGTTTTACCAAATGCAACAAACTCATACTCAATCATACCCGATAACACATACTCTCTAAAACAGCCGTTTTCCCATTCATCAAAATAATTTACCAAACTTGATATTCGGCGTTTTGCCAGATTATTATTATATTCCACAGTATTTAAAGGACTGGTATATCCTTTAATAGTTACTACAATTTTTTGTCCACTTTCAAGTAACTCACGCATTAGATTAGTAAACTCCAGCAATTTATTGTAGTTCTCTTCAACATAATATGAAAAATAGTAATCGACACTATCCATTGCAATAGGTTTCTCTTTTTTTGACAATCCTGTTGAATATCTGCTCCGATATTGATCTTTCATTGCAATATAGTTGTAATATGTAGTTGTGTAATTAAGTTCAGTAATAGTATCCCACGAATTAGGGACAGGTTCATCATTATGGAAATACAACGCAATAGGCACCAATAATTTTGTGCGAGTTGTCAATATTTCGATTTTTTGTTCTTCTATTATCTCCTCTGTTATTTCTTTATCAAGCTCGTGATAGAACAAGTCGTTGCAACAGCTTTGTTGTTCGACAGCAAAAGAAGATTTTCGATTACTAGCAAGAATCGCAACATAAGAATTGGGATATATTTTATAATAGAAGTCATTTTGAGCCGAATTGGTAGGGAATCCAAGATTTTGCAAACTATCCCATACTCTAAAATTACCTTTGATAGAAAATATATCATAACCGCCTATATTTTGATGCCAATTTGAGCTAAAATACAGCAATGAATCCTCTATATTATAAAATGGTGTTATCTCATTTCCAGCAGTATTAACCACACTTGTTGTATCAAAAAAGTCTAAAAATCGAGTATCATCAAATATTGGTCTGCCAAGATTACGCACAAATCCCCATGTATTATCTGGTAATAATTCGCAATAATATAAGTCATATCCTCCTTCTCCTCCAGGTCTGTCTGACGACCAAATAAGCACATCAGGTTTATTTTCACGTGCTGCAACAAACGGGTGGGTTGAGTTAGAATTTGGATAATTAATTTTTGGCGGCAGCATTATTGGAGTTGCCCACTTGTCTTCTATAAGTTTAGAAGAATAAATATAGGTATAACCTCCATCAAAATAATCGGATAATGTAAAGTACATTATTTTACCATTTTCTGTAAAATGTGGATTTGCAATATCATATTGGTCGAAGCTATCAAATGGTGCGAACAATTGTGCTTTACTTTCGGGGTCAAAAAAATGCTTTTTATAAAGTCTCGATTTATAATCATTAATAGTATCCTCTAAAGGTTTAATAGATGCAAAAACAATAGTTGAATCGTTGATAAATCCAGATGAAAAATCGCTATAAACAGAATTGATAGAAGAATCACATTGTATGAGTTTTATTCCATTTGGATTATAATACATTTTCCAAGCGTACTCACAATGCAATAGTTCGGCTTTAGCTTTTATCACATTAAGATTAAGGCTATCAATATCATTTATTTCGAGATATTTTTGAAAAAAATACTGTGCTTTAATAAACTCCTCATTAGCTTTAAGCATCTCGGCATAATAAAAAATAGCTTCGGGATATTTCTCTGGAATAATATCGCTTAAATATCTGTAATGCATAGCTGCTCTCACATAATCATTATCCAATCTATATGCTTGGCCAGCTTTCCAAACGACATCATACATTCTTTCATTAAACTTGAGAGCTGCTTCGTACATTTTTGCGGCTCCGTAGTAGTTTTTACTTTCAAATGCTCTATCTCCAGAGGCAATAAAATTAGCTATTTCTTTTTCCTGTGCAACAAGCATCAGGTTAGCAATAGTCATTAATATGTATAGAATAATTTTTTTCACTTATCAAATAAAATCGGGACATTTACGATAATATGGAACCGTGAAAGGTCGTGGTTTAATAAAGATATAAATCAGCGACAGTTCTACTCCTCCTCTACCTTTGCTAATAGTTGACAAATTCGATAAATTTATATCATAATTAATCATAAATTTCACATCACGGTATTTTAATCCAAAGCAAACGATACCCGCATCTCGCATTCTAGTAACTAGACCAAAGTAGATAGATTGCAAATTGACTGGATTATAATCTAATCTTACTAATGCTCCAAGATTATATTCGCGATATTTTTGCTGAAACATGGCAAGGAAAACAGGCTCTACAAAAAAATAATCCTGAATTTTATATTCAAGCCCCACATTTATTACCCATTTTATAGGTAAAACCTCATCAGAATTTTCGACAAAACTTTTTTTAGGCGTATTTAAATGAGAAACTGCAAATCCTAAGTAAGCATTTGAGATATGATTTTTAGAATACTGCAAATTTAATCCTATTCCGCAATCGAAATAATTTAGTCTGCTATCAGACCAATTTTCTCCTGTTGGCAAAGATTGGTCAAATTGCTCGCCCGAGTATTGATTACCAAAATACAAATTATTATAATCAATACCATGTAAAACATATCCGCCATAAAACCCAAGTCCTAATCTCACATTATATTTTTTCACAACAGGCAATGAGTATGCAGTTGATAAATAAAACTGATTTGTTCCTAACTTCCCGTCTCCTGCAACATCATTATTTATTATTAATCCCAAACCTGCTTTTGCTTTTTCTATAAACAAATCATCGAAAGTAATATCAGCGCTACCAGCAATAGTACGATAAGCGTTTGCAAATGTTGTCCATTGATTTTTACTATTTAAAACAAATCGTAGGTCGCCTTCATAGTTGCCTGTATTTGCTGGATTAGTATATAGTGGTGCTGAAAAGAATTGGCTAAAATGCAAGTCTTGAGCATGTAGGGAAAAACCTACAAGCAAGCAAATTATAACAGATATCAAATGTTTCCTTTTCATAAGACAACAATTAAACGTAAAATTACGAAAAAAAAACATTAAAACAATTAAAAAATATACAAAATTGAGATATTTGTTTTAAATTTGTCCTTATGAAAATAAAGGGAAAATACTTGAAAAATATTTTGTTTGCAATTTTTGTGTTAGCATTATTTTTTCCTATTATCGCCAAATCATTTAATTTGTTTAACGAAATGCCCTTAGGTGGCGTTAGCATTCCAACAGAAAAACCAATATTAACCGACAGTACATGGTTTAATGGTTCTTTTCAAACTCAAAAAGAAATTTATCTAAACGAAAACATAGGTTTACACAACACATTCATTCGTTTAAATAATCAAATAAGTTTTACGCTCTATAATAAGACCGAATCGGATAAAATAATTATTGGAAAAGATAATTTTCTTTTTGAAAACAATTATATTGATGCTACAACCGGGAAAGACTATATTGGCGAAGAGAATATTATCAAATTTGAGACAAAAACACAACAAGTAAAGCAAATACTTGCCGATATGTCAATAGATTTTTTGATTGTTTTTACTCCAGGAAAAGCTACATACTTTAAAGAGAAAATTCCAGACAAATATTTTACTAAAGGCAATAACCCAAAAACTAATTATTCGGAATTGATTAAAGTTTGTGAGGCACAAAACATCAATTATATTGATTTTAATTCATGGTTTTTAGAGATGAAAGATACCGTCTCTTATCCGCTGTTCCCAAAAGCTGGAATTCATTGGACGTACTACGGTATGTATTTATGTACCGACAGTTTAATCAATAAAATTGAAAAAGATATAAATAAAGACTTACCCAAATTGATTTTAGACGGTGTTGAAGTCAGTCCAGAGCAACGCGGTTCGGAATACGATCTTGGAAATTTGATGAATCTGCTTTATCCAATAAATACTTACGAACTGGCTTATCCGAATTTTTCATATCAACAAGAAAATAAATATCGTCCTAAAGTATTAGTTATAGGCGATAGCTTTTATTGGAACATTTATTATAGCGGAATACCTGCAAATGTTTTTTATAGTCTTGATTTTTTATATTACAATAGCCAATATTATAATGACGGTAGCAATATTGTAAAATGCGATATAAATACAATAGATTATATAGAATTTATCTCGGAATTTGAGTATATTATCGTTATGCAAACCGATGGCGGACTAAACAATTTTGGCTTGGGTTTTTTTGAAAAGTTAATCAACACAGTTGAACATGAAACAATTTCCGACTAGACTATGCAATATATGGACAGAATAACTACTGTCCCTAATTGAAAAACACATAGAAGATAAAACAATAGAAAAAGCAATCAGTTTGTCTGATATGTTTTTTTAGATGTCTAATATTAAGTATGAAAACAAAAATCAGCATTAGTAATATCAAGCCGAAAACAGTATTATTGATATCAATGTCAATTTGGCTAATAATAATTCTATTGTATTTGTTCAGTTTACCAACACCTCTGTTTGATGATCCTTACTCAACAGTTGTAGTTGACCAAAACGAAGTATTAATTGGAGTAAAAATTGCTGATGACGGTCAGTGGAGATTTCCCGAAACTCCAGAAGTTAGCGACAAATTTCAGAAATGTATTTTAAGTTTTGAAGACAAGCGATTTTATTCACATTTCGGGGTTGATCCATTATCAATATTAAGAGCCACCAAGCAAAATATCAGAAGAAGAGAAATTGTAAGCGGTGGCTCAACTATCACAATGCAGACAATTCGTCTTTCTCGAAAAAACAAATCACGAACTTTCACAGAAAAAATTATAGAGATAATCCTATCAACACGCTTAGAACTCAAATACACAAAAAATGAAATTTTAAGCCTCTATGCTTCTCATGCACCATTTGGTGGAAATATTGTAGGTATCGAAGCTGCAGCATGGCGATATTTTGGTCGAAATCCTGATCAATTGTCATGGGCAGAAAATGCAATGCTGGCGGTTCTGCCAAACTCACCATCCATGATTCACACAGCCAAAAATAGAGATTTGCTCAAAATTAAAAGAGACAAATTATTAAACAAGCTGTTTGAGTTAGGATACTTAAATAAAACTGAGTTGGAACTTGCATTAGAAGAGCCAATACCTTCGCACCCACAAGCATATCCTATGTATGCCTATCACCTCACCGAGATGTCAGCAAAAAAGCATAAAGGCAATAATAGTTTTGTAAAAACAACAATTAATCTTGAATTACAAAAAAGAGCAAACGAAATTATTAATCGCTACACTAAAATTTATTCTAATAACGAGATAAATAATATTGCATGTCTAATTATCGATGTTGAGACTGGAAATGTTAAGACATATATTGGAAATGCAGATATTAATTCAGATATTCCCGAAAAAGCAGTGGACATGGTAATGGCTCAACGAAGTACTGGAAGTATTTTAAAACCATTTTTATATTCAGCAATGCTAAGTTCTGGAGAATTATTACCTAAAACTCTGTTAAAAGATATCCCAACAAAAATGGGGAGTTTCTCCCCCGAGAACTTTAATAAGGAATTTGACGGAGCCGCACCAGCAAATGAAGCACTTGCCAGATCATTAAATATCCCTTTTATCTATTTGCTTAAAGAATATGGCATAATGCGGTTTCAATATATTTTAAAAAGTTTATTGTTAAATTCGATTAATAAAAGTTCGGAGCATTATGGTTTATCTTTAATACTTGGTGGAGCGGAATCCAGTTTATGGGATATTTGCTCGGCATACGCATCAATGGCTCGAAGTTTAAATAATTTTGCAAATAATAACTCTCGTTATAATATAAGTGATTATCATAAAGCGAATTACATATTAAAAGACAATTCATATAAAGAGGAAAATATCAAAGAAACGAGTTTTTTGTCGGCTGCGTCAATTTGGTTTACATTCGAGGCAATGACATCGGTAAACAGACCTGGGCAAGAAAGAATGTGGCGTAAGTTCTCATCAAAACAAAAAGTAGCATGGAAAACTGGTACAAGTTTTGGTTTTAAAGATGCTTGGTCTGTTGCAGTAACTCCTGATTATGTTATTGGAGTTTGGGTTGGAAATGCAACTGGAGAAGGACGAGCAGGAATTACTGGATTGTCGGTTGCAGCACCAGTTTTATTTGAGATTTTGAATATTATGCCCGATTATGATAATTGGTTTTATATTCCTTATGATGAAATGGCTCAAGTACAAATTTGTCGCCAAAGCGGACATATTGCCAGTAAAAATTGCCCCGAAACCGACACCGCTTGGATTCCCAAAAGAGGGATTAATTCTCAAATGTGTCCGTATCACAAGCTAATACATTTAGATCAAAGCGGCAATTATAGGGTAAATTCAAATTGCTATCCAATTGACCAAATGACTAATCAAAGTTGGTTTATTCTACCTCCAATTATGGAAGCTTACTATAAAATCCGTAATCCGTGGTACAAGCCATTACCAGCATTTTTAGGAGGTTGTGATGATTACAGCAGCGAAAGAGAAAATGTTATGGAGCTTATATATCCAAGTCAATTATCGAGAGTGTTAATACCTGTCGAATTAACTGGAGATACGCTACCAGCAATTTTTAAAGTTGCTCACCGTGATGAAAATGCGAAAATATATTGGTATATAAATACAAAATATATGGGTTATACACAAGATTTTCACGAAATGGCAATAAAAATTCCTGCTGGAGACTATAATTTGAATTTAATGGATGATAAGGGGAATAAAATTAGTAAGAGATTTGTTGTTGTGGAGTGATTATAAAAAAACAGCCCTTATCGAATAACAACTAATTTTTTTGAAATATTTTTTTCAAGAAAACAACAATTAACAAAATAGATACCGGCATCTAAACCTAAATCATTAAAACAAAAATGATTATCGCCAAATTGCAAAAATTCGGTTCTTTCAATAATTATTTTACCCGACACATCGGAAATACATATTTTAAAAGGACATAAAAAATCTGTTTTGGTATAAACACAAAATGATTTTTGAGTTGGATTAGGATATATAACTAAATCATTTATATCAATCCCGATATAATCACAATCTTGTAATAGTATTTCATATCCAAATACATCATAAAAATGTTGTGTCATGTTACAATTTCTCAAAGCCAAAAAGTTATCGACATTATAAACACTGGACATCCAGTTATCATACGAAGTTGGGATATTAAACCTATCCACTTGGGCATGTATTTCAGGTTGCAATTTATCAGCAATTGCATGCAAGACCTCTGAAGTGTATATATAATTGAATTGATTTTGAGCTAATACTTTAAACCTTTGCACAAAATTAGCGAAAAAGATTTCATTACTCATAAGCGACCGAAATAATAGAGTTGAACCTGCATTTGTTGGCCAATCATCATTAGAGATATTTACAGAATGATTAAAACTGTTATAATCAGCATTTTTAAAGCAAACATCACCATCTAATGGAATCCATTCCCATTTCCCCTCATTTTTATCTCGCCAACATCTCATATTATTATCAGGCCAGTCATAATTTTCACTAAAAATCTCCAATAAATAATAATCTATCACACTACTAATATTTATTTGATTAAACACATACGAATAATTATTATTATCGGTTAAATCCTTATTTAACAAGAAATCATACAATTGCAAAAAGGCTTCCCCATCTCCACTAATGGCGCTTCCAAACCAATCCTCAATTATATCTACGTTATCTTTATCTACGTCAAAATTATTTTCTATAAAATTATCATCAGATCTTTCTTGTAAAAAATATATTCCCCAATATTCTCCATTCAAATAGAGACAAACTGGACGTGTCTTTAATCCAATACAATTTAACTTACTAGCAATTTTCAAAAACATATAATCGAGTGCACCAAACTCGGTGGAAGCAGAAGAAAAGGGACGCAATACTAGATTGTCAAATATCATTAACTTAGAGTCTTCAAATATTTTAGCAATAATATGTGAGTTGCCATATCCGCTTCGAGCGTAAAATCTCATTCCTTTCTGAGGGATTCTTCGGATAGTCCAGCCATGAGTTCTGAGACCGGTACATTCGTTAAAGACACAATCATTACCCTTATACATTTCCACATTAGATTTTCTTTCCCACTCTATACTTCTTTGATAATAATTACCAGTCCCGTTAATATCGTTTTCGTCATAAAATATTCCTGGTACAAATATTCCAGTACTGTCATCAAACAAATCATCATAATCGGCTGTAATAGAAATAATTGGCAAATCGGCATGGTCAATTTCCATATTTCGAATAAAATACGAATTTGTAAATATTTTTGATTGTATAATTCCTGTTGAATCAAATGCAGCAGCCCTAATCACAATAGCTTTTGGAAATATTTTTTCAGGAATATATTGAAGATCTGCTGGAGAAATCTGAATTTTGTAAATATCTGTTTTTGAACACATCTCTTCATCAAGAAAAAGTGCATCTGAATAAAGTAATGAATTTTTATTTGGCGTACTACCATCGATAGTGTAGCGTATTTCATTTTCGGTAAAGACATTGCTTAATCCCACTTCAAAATTATCTTCATATACTCCTCCTGTCTCACTAAAAAAAACTTTTTCGATTAAAATCAATTCATTTTTACTACCTGGTGTAGCAACATCGAATATCATTGCTTGATTAGACTCATCGGGTAAAAACCCATAAGATTGATTTTGTCTTAAAATAACTGGTTCAATTCGCTGAACTACTTTTGAACTGTTGCTTAAAAGTAAATCTTCACCATAATCTTTGATCGAAAAATTAGTATGAATTTCATTTTCGGGATAGACAGTATCTTTTCCAGAAGCAAATATTACCAAAAAGCTATCGGGAGCAATTTCTATATCAGGGAAAGACCATTTGTGAGGTTTTTCGAGATTATCAGAAAGAAAATATGAAGAGAGATTTATCGTTTCTTCAGTTGGATTAAATATTTCAATCCAATCGCTGTTGTCTCCGTCATGGTCAAATAGAAAATTATAGCTTGAAGACATAAACTCATTAATTACTATATCCTGTCCCAATAAATTTATTATCGAAACGATAAAAAGTAATATAAAAAAGCAAATTTTCATTTAGCAAAATTAAAAAAATAATTGATAATTGTTGCATATTCCCCTGCGCGTAACTCGAGCATTATTTCCATCGAGTTCCTCGAATGACAGTATGTAATTCGAGGAACAGGGAAACTCTCGAAAGGCAGTATTTAACTTGAGTTAAAGGGTAACTCGAAATGCAGATTAGTAAATAATTATAGACATTGTTACAAAACTTTGGGTTTAAATTATAATTTTGCAATTAAATAAAATTCAATAATGAAAATTAACACAAGTACTGCAATCTTAGAATCCTTGGCGATACACTTTGTCGGCAATAAAAACAATGATGAGAATCTTGTTTTATCAAAAACAGAAACTGATTTTACCGATGAATTGGGGACATTATTAAGCGAGCACTTATTTTCGGCTTTTAAATTTGATGAATTTTATCAATTTTACCACGAAGCTGAGTTGGAGCTTAACGAAGTTTACACTTATGTAAGCAAGGTCTTTAATGATAACGACGAATTGTACGAACAAAGTCGTAATCTGGCAATGCACTTATTTAAACAAACAACGCATCCAAAAATTAAAGCTGGTGAGTTTTATACAATATTATTTAGAGATTGTGAAGTTGATGGCATATTAGTTGACGCAATCGGATTATTTAAAACTGAAACCAAAGATGCATTCTTTAAAGTTAGTGAAGAAAATAACAATTTTAATTTGGATGTTGAAACAGGAATGAACCTAAAAAAACCTGATAAAGGCTGCATTATTTTCAATACTCAGAAAGATGACGGTTATCTTGTTTCGATAGTTGACAAAGCGAGTAAAGGCAGTGATGCTTTGTATTGGATTGACGACTTTTTGAATGTTCAGAACAGAAAAGACGAGTATTTTCAGACCAAGAACGTAATGAGTTTTTGCAAAAAATATGTTCACGAAAAACTTCCCGAAAAGTACGAAGTATCAAAAGCCGATCAGGCAGATTTGCTAAATAAATCAATAAAGTATTTTCAAGAATCGGAGATGTTTGATGTGAATATGTTTGCAGACGAAGTTATTCAAAACCCTGAAATTATTAAAGATTTTAAAACGTACAAATCAGATTTTGAAAGTGAGAATGCTATTGATATGAACGAGAGTTTTGAAATTTCAGGGGCGGCAGTAAAAAATCAGTCACGATTTTTCAAAAGTAAAATAAAGCTTGATAAGAATTTTCATATTTATGTTCATGGCAAACGAGATTATATTGAGAAAGGTTTTGATAGCAGCAATGGACTAAATTATTACAAATTGTATTTTGAAAATGAAGAGTAAGAAAGAGAGAAGTGGGGAGTGGGGAGTTGGGAGTGGGGAGTTGGGAGTGGGGAGTTGGGAGTGGGGAGTTGGGAGTTGACAAAAGAGGTCATAAGTGGTCCGAAGGCTGCGCCGTCATAAGTGGTCCGAAGGCTGCGCCGTCATAAGTGGTCAGAAATAGTCAGGAATAGTCAGGAATGTGCCACAGAATCACAGAATCACTAGATTACAGAATCACTGTATCACTGGATCATAGAATCACTGGATTACTGGATCACAGAGTAGAAAGCGAAAGTTGCGTTCCGTGTATTTGACTAATTAAAACTGAAAACTCGCTTTAATTACTGGATTTGAATATGGCGAATAAGATGATTCATTAAAGTTATAAAGAACCATAAATATTAAGTATGATTTGATTCCTATTTTGGATTGATATGCGATTCCAGCAAGAGGTGTGTAAACCCATGATGGTTGGTTTGGCAATGTTATTGAATAATAATTACTAATATTCAAATATGATAATTCCGCATACAACAATAAACCCCCGGCATTATAAATAGGAATAACATCTCCTATATTTTTTATTATAGTAAAAGACGCAAAAACATTAGCACCATAAGATTGTCCTGAGTAATTGTAATATTTAGATTTTGTCCAATTGTATGTTCCACCGACACCTGCCGACAATCTGTTTGTTAAACGATAACCAACTATTGGATTAAGAGAAATGTATGTGTAGGTTCCAAACATTAAACCAACATTACCTCCCCAAAACACTCTTTGAGCAGGTGTTGGGTCGTTTTCGAGGTATTGAGCATTAATTTTATTATTAAATACAAAACTAAAACACAATATCAATATTATTGTAATTGCAATATTTTTAATTTTCATCATCAATATCAACTATTAACAGACATTTTAACAAAGTTAGCAATTTTAAAATATTATTTAGGATTTACTGTTTTTTTTGCTTTCTCTTTTGCATCAAAACTAATAAAGGACTGGTAAAAAGCCTCTTCGATATCTGTCCGGATATTTAGTGTAATAATTTTCCAATTTTCGGCCGATGGACATACTCTGTTTGAATTAAAAACAAAAGCGAAATTATATTTTGGATCAGCCCAAACCATAGTGCCAGTATATCCTCCGTGCCCATAAGCTAAGTCGCTAGCACTTTCACTACCAATTCCTTTAGATGTATCTCCAGGATTTTTCTTATCAAAGCCTAATCCTCTTCTGTTAGATATGGGATTAAACTGATATTTTGTAAATTCGTCAATAACTTCTTTCTTTAGAAATTTTTCGCCTCCATACTCACCTCCATCCAAATACATTTGCATAATTTTAAGCAAATCGTTTGCATTAGAGAACAATCCTGCATGTCCAGAAACGCCTCCTAGCATTGCTGCACCTTGGTCATGAACATATCCATGCAATAGTTGATTACGAAATAGCATATCATTTTCAGTTGGGACAATTTGATTGGCTGAAAAGCGCCTTAATGGAAGATATCCAGTAGTCCAAGCACCCAGTTTTGAATAAAAAGTAGAATCTAAATAATTAGGTAATGTCTGTTTTGTTTTAGTTTCAATCATTGAAGCGAAAAGATAAAAGCCTAAATCTGAATACACATATTTACCATAAGGATTTAAGTCCGAAATACATATTTGTTGGTAAATAGAATCGACAAAAGTTCTATTCATGTACATACCAGCAGCTACCGGTATTGCGAATGTATCATTATATGCAATACTGTATATTTCGCTTCTTATAATAGTATCACGAATAGTATTTTTATAAAAAGGGACCCAAGATTTAAGTCCTGCTCGATGTGTAAGAATATCTCTAATTATCATATCCTTTTTATTAGTATTGTTGATTATTGGAAGATGTTGCGAAAGTTTATCGTCAAGCGTAAAAACTCCATCTCCATAAAGTTTCATAATAGCTGGTAGTGCTCCACTAACCTTAGTAACTGATGCAAGGTCATAGATATCCATATCACTAACTTTAATCTTTTTATCATCTGTATGATATCCAAAAGAGCGTTGATAAAAAACAATTCCGTTTCGTGCTGCTGCGACTTGTCCACCAGGAAATGCTCCAGCAACAAGCGAAGCATCAATAATTGAATCTATACGCAAAAGGATTTGAGAGTCAGCACCAGCATCTTCAGGAATTTGAGTATATTTCAATCTAATTTTTTCGGTATCATAACCATCTCCTGACACAAAATTAGAACCTGCACTAACAGGTAGTCGCCCTTTTGCTGGAATACCACCAAAAATTAACTGAGCCGACAAGTCATTAGTAATTTCCCAATCATTATAAGATACAATAATTGCACTCATCGCTGATGAGTTTTTAAAAAATGCCAAACTATAAGGATTAGCAAAGACATCAAGAATTAAATTAGTTTCTAAGGCAAGTTTATCGATAAAGTTGATGGTATTTTTCTGTATCTTAAAATTATTAGATGGATACCTACCAGTTCCATGAACACCAACTATTACGACATCGTATTCTTTTAATTTTTCTATTAATTGTTTTTCGCCAAACTTAACCAAATCACTATTAAAAATATAATCATCAGTTTTCGCATAATATTGCATACGGTTTTGAAAGCTACTTATTTCGTTAGTGCCAAAAACTATTGTTGCAATATTTAATGTATCAAGGCTTTTTAGAGGTAATATTTGATTTGTATTTTTAACAAGCGTTAGTGCATTTTCGATTAGTTTTTGTTGCATTATTCTCGCTTGGGGATTATTTAAGTCATCATAAATATTCTCGGTGGATATTTGTTTAAACTCACTTAGTCCAGCCCAATACTTTGCACGCAAGATTTTTCTACAACGCATATCAATTTCCTCTTGGCTAATCAAACCATTCTCAACAGCTTCTTTGATTTTAGAGATAACCAATTCTACGTCGCTAGGGAATAATAATATATCATTCCCTGCCAAAAGAGCCAATACGTCATACTCTCCCTGTTTGTAATAAGTTGTAATTCCGCCCATATTAAGAGCATCAGTAATCACAAGCCCCTTAAACCCAAGCTCGTGTTTCAATAATTGGGTTACAGCTTTTGGCGATAAACTTGTAGGTAGATTTGGCGTTGAATCAATTTTTGGGACAAAAAGATGCGACACCATTACAGATGAAATTCCTTTATCAATCAAATATCTAAAAGGATATAACTCAAGACTATCAAGTCGATTACGGTCATGATATATTACAGGCAAAGACTTATGCGAGTCCACATCGGTATCGCCATGTCCAGGAAAATGTTTTGCAGTAGCGAGAACACGATTATCTTGCAAACCTTTCATATAATTATATGATTTAATACAGACATTGTTTTTATCTTCGCCAAAAGACCTGTCGTTAATTACAGGATTAGCCGGATTATTATTAACATCTACCACAGGAGAAAAACTTACCTGCACGCCAACTCGTTTCAGTTGACGAGCAAACTCAGCTCCCATATCATAAATTAATTGTTCATCGGTTATTGCACCTAACAACATTTGACGAGGATACAAAACGCAAGAATCTAAACGCATACTCAAGGACCATTCTGCATCCATAGAAATCAACAAAGGTACTTTACTAACTGATTGATAACGATTTATCAAATCCACCTGTCGAACCGGACCTCCTTGCATAAAAATCAATCCGCCAATTTTATATACACTTATAAGTTTCTCAATATAATCTGCATGGGCAGTATTTTTATTAGAATATGCCGGGACCATCAAAAGTTGAGCAATGCGTTCATCAGTCGTAAGTGAATTAAAAACCGAGTCTATCCAAACAGTATCAGATAAATAAAAAGGTGGATTTATTTTTGTTTGAGCATATAAACGAGTATCAATAATATCAGAAACAGATAAGTTTATAAAACTTAAAATCAAGGTAAATAAAATTATGCCAGAAGTTTTCCACATATCGAATTATTTTTTTACAAATTTTACAAATTTTGTCATAATAAAATTGAAATATCAAATTCTTTCTTAACAATTTAAGGTTAATTGAATAAAATAAATGTAAATTTGTGTGATTAAGATGAAAATAAAATAAAGAAAGATGTCGAATAAAGATATAACCGAAAAAATCTCTGAACTAGAAAAAGAGAACAGCTTACTACGTGAACAGTTACAAAGAATAAGAGATATTTACAACAATACAACCATAGGATTATACAGGACTACACCAAAAGGAGAAGTTTTAATGGCCAATCCACCACTTATTAAGATGTTAGGTTTTTCATCTTTTGAGGAATTAAAATCACACAATCTGAATTCTGATGGACTAATACGGATAAAAGAACGTAAAAAGTTCCAAAAAAGGATGATAAGAGATGGTGTGATAATCGGTAAAGAAGCGACATGGCTCAAAAAAAACGGTGAGGAGATATACATTCGCGAAAGTGCTAAAAGCATAACAGATAAGAATGGCACTATACTATATTATGAGGGTACAGTCGAAAACATAAGCGAGCAAAAAATTAAAGAAAAAGAATTAGTTGAGAGCGAATTAAAGTACAGTCGTTTGCTTGAGCTATTACCAAGTGGGGTTGTAATACATCAAAACGAAATTGTTTTATACGCCAATGAGTATGCTAATAATCTTCTTAGATCAATATCTAAAACTTCTATAATTGGAAAGAATGTTTATAGATTTATCCACCCAGATTATCATCAATATGCTAAAAGCAGAATTGCTAAAAGTATCGCAGAATTTAAACATGCAACGCTTACCGAAGAAGTTTTCCTTACTATTTCGGGGACTCCTGTTAATGTTGAAGTAATTACAGTACCTTATAAACAAGATGATGAGGTTTATCTACTTACAGTTTTCTCTGACATTACAGATAGGAAAAAAACCGAGAAGGCTCTAAAACTCTCCGAAGTAACATACAGGGGTATAATAAACTCAATATCTGAGGCCATATTTATACAAGATATCGATGGTAGATTTATTGATTTGAATAAAACTGCTGAAAATCTATTTGGATATTTAGTTGATGATTTACAAGATAAAACACCAGCCGATATTGGTGCACAAGATAAAAATGACATAACAAAAATATTAAGTCAAACTCGCTCGGCATTTAATGGTAAACGTCATATTTTAGAGTTTTGGGGACAGAAATCAGATGGTAATATAATTCCGACAGAAGTAACACTTGTACCTGGCACATATTTTGACAAACGAGTTGTTATTGCTGTTTTAAGAGATATTACCGAAAGGAAAAAAGCGGAAAGAACAATACATGAAAGCGAACAAAAATATAGGTATCTGATTGATTTTGCAGTTGGTGGTATTCTTATTGGTACACACGAAGGCATCATAACTGAGGCAAACTCTTATATGTGTGAACTTTTAGGAAGACCAAGAAACGAAATAATCGGCAAACATATCTCTGATGGTATTTTTATCAAAGAAAGTTTAAATGAAAAGCCGTTAAATTTTAATAAAATAAAAAAAGGTGCAACAATCATCAATGAGCGTAATATTTTAAGGCCAGACGGAAGTACTATCCCTGTAGAAATGCATAGTAAAATGATGCCAGACAACACTTACCAGTCTATTTATCACGATATATCGGAAAGGAAAAAAGCTGAGTGGGAAATGTTACAAGCTAAAGCTAAGGCCGAAAATCTAAACCTTCATAAAGAGGCACTACTGTCTGCCTTGCCCGATATGCTTTTTACCTTTGACCAAAATGGCGTTATTACCGATTTCTACTCAAATTCTTTGGAACACCTAATCGCAAGACTTGAGACCTTTTTGGACAAAAACATAAGCGAAATAATCCCAAAAGATATTGCAGATTTGACAAAAAAGAACATAGCAAAAGTCTTAGAGTCCAAGTATATGACCAATTTTCAATATCAAATACAAGCAGAGGAAAAAATAGAATATTATGATGTAAAAATGGTTTATTTTAAAGAGAATACTGTTCTAGCACTTATCAGAGACATAACAGAAAGAATGATGCTAATAGAGAATCTTAAAAAGTCGCAACAAAAAGCCGAAGAGAGCGACAAACTTAAATCGGCATTCCTAAGCAACTTATCGCATGAAATCAGAACTCCCATGAATGGAATTTTGGGATTTACTGATCTTCTTAAAGATGATATAACTAAAAACGAAAAATTAGAATATATTGAAATAATTGAAAATAGCAGTAACCAATTGTTATTAATTCTTGATGATATTATAGAGATTTCAAAAATCGAGGCTGGTATAATCACAAAAAAAACAGAATCTTTCGATATTTCTAGCCTTGTTAAAAATATACACTCACAAATGCATGGTTTCTTCTCAAAATCATCTAATGTAAAGTTTATTTTATCTCAAAATCTTCCGTCAAAACCCATAACCTGCATTTCTGATCCTGTAAAATTAAAACAAATACTTGTCAATTTTATTTCAAATGCTAATAAATTTACCGAAAAAGGCTATGTCGAGATTGGCTTCGAACAATTATCCGATACTTTTGTCAGGTTTTGGGTAAAAGACACTGGCATTGGAATAAGCGATGAAAATATCAATAAAATATTTATGCGTTTTGTCCAAATTGAAAATCAATTATCTAATCTTACTAGAGGCTCGGGGCTAGGATTATCAATTTGTCTTGCTTATACAAAAATACTTGGTGGTGAAATTGAAGTAAAATCTGTACTCGGCCAAGGTGCTTGCTTTTATTTAACAATACCGATAATTTCGTTTAGTTAGTGTTGGGAATGTTGATTCCAAGTTCTTTGTTTGGGGTTAAACTGTTCTCAGTTCGACTGCGATGCGTTCAGTATAAGTCGTAAACTCAATTTCGGATGCTGAGTTTATTGATTCTGACAATATAATATATTTTATAAAAATAAAGGTTCTCTATTAATACAAAAACACCTACACCGTTTTTGATTGTATATATACCTTTGTAAAAATGCTTTTGGTGTACAGTGGGAAATCCCCACGTTGTACCCAGTCGTAGTATGAGGGGTCTTTTTTAAGAACTTCGATAAGTTTTTGTCCTTTATATTTACCAAAATTGACAATAATATTCTTTTCCTCATCATAAACTAAACGTCCAGCAAAATCGGCATTTTTATTATGAGCCGAGAGCTCAGCAATTTCGCCGATTGAATTACCAAGGTCTTGATATTTATTGAGTTGAGATTTAAAAACTTCGTAAGTTGCACGAGTATCTGCTTCGGCAGCATGAGCATTTGTAAGTTCTTTATTGCAGTAAAATTTATATGCTGCTTCTAAGTTACGAGGTTCTTTTTTCATAAAAATTACCATCACATCAATAAATTTACGATTTTTAAGATCAATATCTGTTTCGCAGCGCAAAAACTCCTCTGCCAGCATAGGTACATCAAATTTATTTGAGTTAAATCCACCAATATCAGAATCTTCAATTATGCTCACAAGTTCTTTTGCAATCATTTTAAAAGTAGGAGCATCTTTCACGTCATCATTAGTAATACCATGTATTGACGTAGATTCTTCACTAATAGGCATTTCGGGATTAACACGATATGTCTTAACACTCTCGTTGCCATTCGGCAAAACTTTAAGCAAAGATATTTCGACAATGCGATCATTAGAGATGTTGATGCCTGTTGTTTCGAGATCAAAAAACACAATTGGTTTACGGATGTTAAGTTTCATTGGAATAGTTTTAAATAAAAAAGGGGCAACTGCCCCTAATATAATTTGTAATTTATAATTAGTTATTAATCATCATTGGCATTAAAAGCATTAAAATATCTTCACTAGGATTTTCGTTATCTTTTGGAAGAATAATACCTGCACGTGTAGGATCTGATAATTCGAATACGACCTCTGTTGTAGATAGGTTATTTAAAATTTCGATAAGGAAATTTGATTTAAAACCGATTTCCATATCATCTCCATCATATTGGCAGTTAGTTGCATCTGTACCAGCGATTGCATAGTCAATATCCTGAGCACTAACAACTATCTGATTTCCTGAAATTGCCAATCCAACAAGATTGCTAGCTTGATTTGCAAAAATTGCTACCCTACGTAGTGAATTTATAAGTGCAAGCCTGTCTACTACAAGCTTATTAGGATTATCTTTAGGGATAACGGTGCTATAATTTGGATAAACGCCTTCGACTAGTCTGCATATAAGTCTAAAACTCTCAAAACTAAATACTGCATTTTTTTCATCAAATTCGAGTGTTACATCTGAGAATGCTTTTGGTAGCACACTTTTAAGAATTGCAGCAGGTTTTTTAGGTAAAATAAACGAGGCATCCTCATCAACTTTTACATCTTTATTAGTGTAGCGAACGAGTTTATGAGCATCAGTTGCAACGAAATTGATACCGTTAGTGTGCAATTCAATAAAAATACCATTCATTACTGGTCGCAATTCATCATCGCCGGTGGCAAAAATTGAGGATGTGATACCGCTATATAATATGTCGGGAGTTATATCAACTCTGGTAACTTTATCAGCTTTAACACTAGGAATTTGCGGAAAGTCTTCGCCATTTTGTCCTACCAAAGTATATTTACCTGTCGAAGAAACGATTACAATCTTCATTTCATCAATATCAATACTAAATGTGAGAGGTTGCTCATCAAGTTCTTTTAATATGTCAAGTATTTTCTTTGTGTCAATTGCTATTTTACCTGTCCCGTTATTTGAGTCGAGACTCATGGTGGTTGTTAAGGTACTTTCTAAATCACTTGCTGTAACTTCTAACTGCTCGTCAGTAACAGAGAAAAGCAGATTGTCAAGTATAGGCAAAGAGTTTTTTGTTCCCACAACTTTACTTACTAATTGTAAGTGTTCTAACAAACCTGAGCGTGATACTACAAAATCCATATAAATATTTTTAAAAAATTAAAGCCTAAAAGTACAAAATATGATTGTAATTTAATTCATAATAAAATTAAATTTATTATATTTTTATGAACAATGGATGTTTAATTCTTTCTATTCAGTATTTGGGCGTAATGTTAGAGTTGTAAATTTCGGGTTTACTCGCTTTGCACGTGAGCTTGCCAGCGGCTTGGCTCGGGTTTCTCGAAAAGACGCAGAGCGATGCATTGCGATGCACTAAACTTTTGTCGAAATGAGCAACGCCGAAGTGTCGAAATGACGCAAAGGTTTTCAACAAGCTAATATCTTTGTCAATTCTCCATACTTTATTATTTGACAAACCCTTCATACAAAGGCTTAGGTTTTGGTCGATTTAGATTAAAATCGTTTATTGTTTTTGTAATAGGGTCGAGCACATAATACTGCAGAAAAACTACTTCGGTATCATTATTAACTATCCCATATAATCTATCAACATCCCAATCGTAAGGTATCCCTTGTTCATCGACAACAATATTTACATTTTGGCGATAATAAATTTTAAAAGATTTTGAATTTCCTTTTTTATCTTCAATTTCAAATTTTGCAATCATTGGTTCTTTAGACAAACTATCGAGTTTATGTTTCTGAAGGTTTTCACTAATGAGTGCTTCATAGGCTAGAAACTTTATCGCAGACAGATACTCTTTAATTGCGACAGTATCTACGAGAAAATCAACTGCAGATTCATCGGCACGAACAACTCCATATTTATTATCTCCGTAATTATGCAATATAAAGCCATCGCTTGGATTTTTCCCATAATCCACTATCACTTTAGCTATGTTCTCGAACCGATAGTTAAAAATAATTCTTTCGCGCCACTCCTTAACGTCAGGAAGGTAACGCACAGTCAGGTAACCAGCAAACCCTGGTATATGCATGACAAAAGGCAGATCAGAGCCTTCCAATATCATATAAGTTCCTGTACTATTTTGAGTAACTCCTCCAACATAATAAGTTTTCACAAGTTTATCATCTTGATATATTTCTGTTTTAATTCCTTTTACCGAAAGTTCTTTTAATACCTTATCTAAACTTGCTTCGGGTACAGGAGCGTTTACTTCAACATTTTTAATTGTTGTTAAAAGCACATTGATAAAGTCTTTTCGTGCTTTATATATATCGTTAACATACCACACTCCGTCAATTTTCTCAAGTTTTACCGAATTATCATTTTTATCTGCAAGAAAAATCTTAGTGATTCGAGCAGTATCTTCTACAGCAAAATCACGTAAAACGCTTTGTTTGTCAACATTATTTCTAAAATACAATGTAACAACAATTATTGTTAGAACAACAACAATTACTAGTAACACCAAATTTGATTTTTTCATCTAATTTTAATTTTTATAATTAATAAACCCACGCCTTACCTTCAACAAAAGCCTCGGCATTCTCGAACTGTGCAGCGATATGATAAGCCCCATCTGCATTTAAGTATCCCCATTTTTCATTACTATCTTTAAAAGGATAATATAGACTTTGATTTCGCGGTAAAATTCTCACCACATCATGCTGAGTAAAATACACCCCATTGCAATTATAATAATATGTTATCAAATCTTTTTCACAGGCAAAATACCCCACATTACCACAATCTCCATAGATATTATCAAATTTTAACGGAATAACAAAATTTCCAAGCGTATCAATAACTCCGTACTTATTGTTTATAGAGACAATTGTTTTTCCATTTTCGAAACTAACCGTTTTATGATAAATTGGTTTAATTATCCACTCATTATTCCTGTTAAAGAATCCTACTCCTGTTCTATCGGGTCTAATAAAAGCTTTTGCGAGTCCACAGGAAAAATCCTCCATATTTTTTGTCAATATAGGCTTAAAAATAATTTTACCATTTTTATCAATTAATACAGTTTCGTCTTGTATTTGTACTCGACATTCACCCTTACAAAACCCAGAGTGTCCAGCTTGTACAAACTGAAAAGGGATTACCAATTTTCCCTCTTTATTAAAAAAGCCATATTTGTCAATTTCTGCATCAGCGACACATAAGCAAACAAACCCATCGTGAAAACGTGGAGATCCACGATAATTAATTGGAATTACCTCTTCTCCTTTAGCATTCACAAATCCCATTTTTAATCCTTGATAAACAGCACACATTCCCTCATGGAAAGCACCAACTTTTTCATATTTTTTATCTGAAATCATTTTTCCAGTTTTATCAATAAGGAAAAACCCTTTTTGCTCTGGTAATTTGACCCAGGAGACACCGTCAACAAAATTATATTTATCCGAATTTGTCGATTCATAAATTGGCTCCATTGCGATATTCCCATTTTTATTTATAAAACCAATTCTCCATTCAGATTTTCCATTTATAATAACTTTCGTTTTAAATTTCGCCATATCATCACTAAAAGGCCAAACATAATATGTTTCAAATTTAAAAATCACATTGCCCTGTTCGTTGATACACTTGTATGTTTTTTGTCCATAGGAGACATACGCCATACAAATCAAACAAACAGATACAATAAAACCTTTCATAATAGCATTTACTTGATTTTAAAATTTAGAAAACTCCTATCGTATTTTAGCTTTCTAAAAGCTACAACCAGTAATCCAATTATCACTATTATCAACACAGGAATAAAAGAATTGATATATACCCACATCAACATGTTTTGTTTTACTTTAGTATTATCAAGAGTTCTAACTTTTATTTCCCTCATTCTAAGCGAGATTAAATCCTCATCTGCACAAAGATAATTAACACAATTTACAAAAAACTGAGTGTTTCCTGGAGTAAACTGCTCTGGAAAATATTTATCATATCCCAATGGATAAGGTTCTTTTTTATCTCCCATTGTTTTAACTTCGTTACGAATAAAATCGCCATCAGAAATTACAATCATTTTTGTTGGTTCACTTTTTTTGAGAATAACGAAATCATTATTATCGTAAAACTCAGGTGCAAGTCGGTTCAAGAAATTTGAAGTAAACTCTCCTTCTAACAGGATAGCAAGGGGCATCCCCGATCTATTAAATGTCTGCAATTCGGGTTCATTACGCAGTATCTCTAAGTTTACCTCAACGGGGTGTACCAAAGATTTTGAATACTGAGATGTTCTAAGCAAAATAGTTTTTGTGATCTTAGGATCTAACCCTACCGTATCCATAGAGCTTATAAAATGAGTACGCATAGGCTCAACATTACGAAGCAATTGATGCGAAGTCAGAGTATCTGGCACAATAACAGGAAAGAAATACCAAGGCTTTGGTTCAAATTGAGGCTGTCCATCAATAGTATTAACATATACAGGAATATTCAAACAACGTAAATCTTGAACAAGATCGGGGTTTATTCTCACACCATACTTAAATAATTGATCATCAAGATTAATATCATTTATCATAGCCATTTCAAAAGGCTTTACACTAAGACTATCCATGCTAAATTTCATCCACTCAATCAACCATATTACCTTACCGCCTTGCATAATATACTGGTCAATAATAAATTTATCTTTTTCGGTAAAATATGCTTGAGGTTTAGCAATAACAACAGTTGCATACTCGTCCAAAGCATTAAGAGCCTGATTTATATTAACTCTGTCAATCTCATAATATTTGGCCAAGGAAGTCATAATATCATAAGTCTCGTACTCGCTAAGTTCTTTATGCCCTTCGAGAAATGCGACCTTCTGCAACTCACGCCCAGTAAGCATCCATATTGCATGAACAAAGTCTCGTTCAAGCTCAGTTTCTGATAATCCATCAAACTCTCTTCCTGCAGTAAGATTATTATTAATTAAATTGACAGGATATTCCTTTCCTCCGTATTTTATTAGAGCTGCTGCAAAAACCATTTTTTCAGATGTCCCGCCATCGTTGGACTGGCTAATATAAGTAGGATTAAGTCCTTTGTTATATAACTGCCAATAAACTTCCTGATTGTAATTTGGGTCATCGTTTTTAAATGGGTTTTTAAACTCAACTTCAACTTTACTGGAATATGACGAAAAATTATCGAGAAATTCTTTAACCACTTTTCGGTATCTAACCAATTCGACAGGTAAGTTATCGCTTTCGAGATAAACCTCAATCAATACATTGTCGTCTAAGTTTTTGAGAATAGCTTTCGAGATTGGCGTTATTGTAAAGCGTTTTTCTTTTGTAAGGTCTATCCTAAAAAACGCCATGGATGATAAAACGTTGAATACAACAATAATAACAAGTATAAGAGTAGCCTGAGTAAGATTCTGCTTTCTTAGAATACGACGTGTTTTTTTAATTTTCTTTTCCATATTTTTTACCATTTACGACTTTCAAGTCTAAGTTTAGCGAGAAAAACAAAAATACTTATCACGCTCAAGAAATAAACTATATCACGACTATCAATAACTCCTCTACTTATCGACCTATAATGGTCATTTATGCCAAGGGAAATAATAAAATCAGACACTTTGCCAGTAAAGCCAAGGAAAGCGAGATTATTAAAGCCAAGAAAAAAGATATAGCATAACAAAACCGACAATAAAAATGAGATTATTGCATTTTTAGAAAGACTGCTTGCAAAAATCCCTATTGCCGAATATACTGCTGCAAGAAAAAACAAACCTATATACGAGCCTAATATTGCACCAAAATCGACATTCCCAACCGGAGCTGCGAGAGAATGTATCGAGAAAAGATAAAATAAAGTCGGTATTAAAGCAATAAGAACAAGCGTTACCGCCGCCAAATACTTTGCAAACACAATTTGGAATTCAGATAAAGGACGTGTGAGTAATAACTCCATTGTACCCGATTTTAATTCGCTAGCAAACATATTCATTGTTATTGCAGGAACCAAAAACAAAAATAGCCAAGGCGAAATAGTAAAAAGCGTGTCAATATTTGCCACCCCCAAATCAAACACATTAAATGAACCCCTAAATATCCACATAAACATAGAGTTAACTAACAAAAACACAATTATCACAAGATAACCTGTTATTGATGAGAAAAACTCTTTTATTTCTTTTAAATAAAGTGTCAGCATATTTCTAATTATTATATCTTGCAAAATTATGTTTTTTTTCTTTAACACAAAATTTTTAAATGCCTAAGGTGTTGTAATGAAATAAAGTGTACAGAATTGACGAAGATATTTTACTTTTTTTCAAGGCGCAAATAGCAGCAAATAGCTTGCGTCTCTTTGCAAAATTTGCAACACAGAAAAAGGGTAAAAGAGCGAGTCAAAATGTATAGGTTATTTCATTACAATGCCTAAGACCAAGAACATCGAAAGTCTTTATTAAACACAAATTGTTAAATAAAAAAGATAATAAAAAGAAATAACAGATAAATTAATAATAATTTTGCTGATATTTATAATTTAATGAAGCATATTTGTGCCATAATTGTGTTAATAATCTTGAGTTTTAGCCTTAAAGCTCAAAGTTACAATTCATCTTTTAATCAGTTTGAGTTTAGGATGCATTACGGACTAACATTACCTCATCATGCACAAATGCGATACATTATAAACAGCAATATTGCTATTGCAGAGCTTAATTACTCCGTCAAGACAGATGGTTCAAAGCCTTGGCATCATACCTGGCGTTTTCCAGAGATAGGTGCAGGCTATTTAATAGGTGGATTAGGAAATATTAATGTTTTTGGCTTTTCACAATCTGCTTTTTTCTTTTTTGGAATCCCTATTATAGAATCCGATAATTTTCTTTTAAAATACAGACTTGCTGGTGGACTTGCATACATAAGCGATAAGTTTGATTACCGTTCAAATTACTATAATGTTGCAATGGGTTCGCATTTTAACGCTCATTTACAATTTTCGGTTTTGTGTGATTATAAAGCTTTCGATATCCCACTATATTTTACTGGAGGATTTACATATAATCACTTTTCAAACGGTGCTATCGAAACTCCAAATCTTGGATTAAATCAAATCACAGTTAATCTTGGCGTAAAATATTTATATTCAATGTACAATTATTCTTTACCCAAACGTCAATCGCAATACATGTATAATTCAGAATTAGAATTATTAGCTTATTATTCAGGTGCTATCAAAGAAAATTCAACTTACGAAAACAAAAAATATTTTATTAATTCGATTGTTTTTGATGCAAGTTTAAGAGTTTCAAAAAAACGCAGCTTAGGTGGAGGTATAAATATCATTTTTGACCCCTCGCTACAAACTCAAATGGAAGATGACTATAAAAATTATTCCAACCTATTTAGGATAGGCATACATGCGGTACAAGAACTTTACTTAACCGACAAATTAACTATGCCAATATACTTGGGAGCATACGTGATGAACGCATACAAACCGAATGGAAAAAAAATTATTATCTATAGTAAAATTGGTACGAGATACACGTTCGGTGAGCGTTTCTTTGTGAACATAAACTTAAAAACACACCTAAGCGTAGCTGATTATATTGAATTTGGTGTAGGAATGAGGGTGTATTAGAGTTGGGAGTTGGGAGTTGGGAGTTGGGAGTTGGGAGTTGGGAGTGCGGAGTTGGGAGTTGGGAGTTGGGAGTGAGGAGTTGGGAGTTGGGAGTGGGGAGTTGGGAGTGAGGAGTTGGGAGTTGGGAGTGAGGAGTTGGGAGTGAGGAGTTGGGAG
>Ga0265295_1000161_pt1 | contig 139234 bp, 122 predicted proteins | sample Munlansysbiofilm_FD_192503 | JGI IMG/M metagenome (GOLD analysis project Ga0265295, IMG submission 192503) | Leachate microbial communities from a municipal landfill in Southern Ontario, Canada - Methane capture system biofilm | ecosystem: Engineered > Solid waste > Landfill > Unclassified ... | reverse complement strand
AACGAATCACTCGCTTGCTGTCAAGCGCTTTTATGCGCTTTTGTTTCTTATTATCTTTAACGCCTTCTTGCTTCGTCTGCCTACTCGCCACACCCTTTATCTCTTGAAGAGCTAAGGTGTGTTTTCGTCAGCGGAGGGCGAGTTATATACTTGCCCTCCGTATATGTCAACACCTAACTCAAAGTAATTTCCATCCGAGCGAAGCGATGCTTGCCCACCTGCACTACAAAGCTAGCACCAGGAGCCAACTCCAACTCCGGATCGATAATTTTTTCCCCCTCAATTTTGACCGCGCCCTGCTTAAGTAGACGGCGCCCTTCCCCGTTGGACTTAATAAGCCCAGCGTCACACAACAGCTTGCAGATCCAAATCGGCTCTGAACTTTGAAACTGGAACTCAGGAATGTCGGTGGGAATTTCTTTTTGGCCAAATTGGTGTAAAAAACCAGCTTCAGCTTCTGCCGCCTTTTCCTGATCGTAGAACCTAGCGACAATCTCGCGCGCCAAAGCCTTTTTGCTTTCCATGGGATGGCTGCCACCCTCTTTTCCGGCCACCCCATCCTTTACTTGCTGCAGGGTATTGAGGTCCACATCGGATACCAGTTCATAGTAACGCACCATAAGCTCATCGGAGATGCTCATGATTTTGCCGAAAATCTCTTTAGGTGCTTCTGTGATACCAATATAGTTATTGAGAGACTTGCTCATCTTGTTGACCCCATCAAGGCCTTCAAGTAACGGCATCATCACCACAGACTGTGGGCGCTGTCCGCGCTGCTTCTGCAACTCGCGTCCAACAAGCAGGTTAAACTTCTGGTCGGTCCCGCCAAGCTCAACGTCTGCCTGCATGGCTACAGAATCATAGCCCTGGACTAGCGGATACAGAAACTCATGCACAGCGATGGGCTGCTGAGTTGTATAGCGTTTATGGAAATCGTCCCGTTCCAGCATCCGCGCAACGGTGTAGCTTGACGCCAACTGAATGAGGTCAGTCGCTGACATCTTGCCCATCCACTCGCTGTTGAAGACAATCTTGGTTTTCTCTGGATCGAGAATTTTAAATACTTGCTCCTTGTATGTCTGAGCATTGCGGATAACTTCTTCGCGGGTCAGGGCCTTACGCGTTTCATTCTTTCCCGATGGGTCGCCAATCATACCGGTAAAATCGCCAATAAGAAAATGAACCTCATGGCCAAGATCTTGAAACTGCTTTAGTTTTTGGATTAAAACAGTGTGCCCTAGATGAAGATCAGGGGCGGTGGGATCGAATCCGGCTTTAATGATCAGAGGCTTGCCGCTTTCCGCTGCCTGTTCGAGCTTACTTTTAAGCTCCTCTTTTACTAGGATCTCAACCGCTCCGCGCTCAATGATGGCCATTTGTTCTGCTGCTGATTTCATTTCACTACTTTCTGTCTTCTATGTACGGATAGATAAGCTTTTTAAATTATGTACCCTAAACTGTCTTTACGCACTCCACCTAAACAACAACTGCTGACATCTCTATATATAGCTATGACACACCTAGCCTTTGCAGAGAATCCGCTCGATTGTGCGGGCCTTGCCGTTAGACTCGTCAATATCTATCAATGTTGCGCATAATATTGGATCTTTTTTTGCGACCTCAAAACGGGCAGGCAATTGGGTTAAGAATTTTTCTACCGCAATCTCTTTACGCACCCCGATTACAGAATCGCGACTGCCGGTCATACCGGCATCGCTCTGATATGCGGTGCCGCCAGACAGAATGTGCTCGTCGGCAGTGGGCACATGGGTATGAGTGCCGATCACTGCCGCAACACGTCCGTCAAGATAATGCCCTAATGCCATTTTTTCACTGGTAGCCTCGGCATGAAAATCTACAAATATGACATCGACCGCAGGGCGCAGTTGCTCAAGCAACGCGTCCGCCACCCGAAAAGGACAGTCAAGCTCTCCCATGAATACACGTCCCTGCAGATTCATTACCCCAACCCGGATGCCGGCACTGGTTTCGTAGGCACCACACCCTCTGCCCGGAGCTCCTTGCGGGTAGTTACCCGGACGCAGCACGTCATCAAAGCGATCTAGGGAAGGATAAAACTCCTTCTTGTCCCAAATGTGGTTGCCCGACGTAATTACATGGACCCCGAGCTTGCGAAGATCACGCACCACATCATCAGTAAGGCCGAATCCGCCGGCGGCATTTTCGCCATTGACCACCACAAAATCCACCGCATAACGGTCGATAAGGCTCCCTAGTCGCTCTGACAGAATATTCCGTCCGGCTCGGCCCACCACATCTCCTACAAAAAGCAGCTTCATCGATCTCTCCGCACCGCTGACAGGCTTTGGCTACTTCGCATAATCAATCGCCCGCGTCTCACGAATAACATTGACCTTGATTTGCCCTGGATAGGTCATCTCGTCTTCAATTTTACGTGCAATTTCACGCGCTATGACATGGGCATGCTCGTCGGAAACATTGGAGCTGGAGACCATTACCCGTATTTCACGCCCAGCTTGAATAGCATAGCAACTCTCAACACCCTCAAACGAAGTTCCGATGCGCTCAAGATCCTCTAGACGCTTGACATACATCTCAAGCATTTCGCGCCGAGCCCCGGGGCGTGCTCCCGACAATGCGTCCGCCGCTTGTACCAGCACCGCAAGCACTGTGGAGGGCTTCTCCTCTTCGTGGTGCGCTGCTATAGCATGCACAATTTCTTCGCTTTCGCCATACTTACGCGCCAGATCGGCCCCTATTTTGGCATGCGATCCTTCAACTTCGTGGTCCACCGCCTTGCCCAGATCGTGAAGAAGTCCTGCACGCTTGGCCTGCTTGATATTAATTCCGATCTCTGCCGCCATAACCCCGCACAAGAAAGCCACCTCGAGGGAGTGTTGCAGGATGTTTTGTCCGTAGGAAGTACGATATTTGAGCTGACCCAAGAGCTTTATCACTTCTGGGTGGATTCCGTGTACCCCTACGTCGAAGGTCGCCTGCTCCCCCGCCTCACGGATGGATTGACGCACATCTTCCTCTGCTTTGCTGACAACCTCCTCAATCCGAGCTGGATGCACGCGCCCATCAGCAACCAACCTCTCCAGTGCTATGCGTGCAACTTCACGTCTCACCGGGTTGAAGCCTGAGATTATGACGGCCTCCGGGGTGTCGTCTATAATAAGATCTATACCTGCTGCGGCTTCGATGGCTCTGATATTCCGCCCTTCACGCCCTATAATACGCCCCTTCATTTCATCGGACGGTAACGCAACGACGCTGACAGTTTTTTCAGCTACATAGTCACCTGCATAGCGTTGAATAGCTAAGGAAAGGATCTCTTTCGCCTTATTATCCGCCTGCTCCCGCGCTTCGTCTTCGATCTGCTTTATTTTTTTAGCCGCGTCGTGGCGCGCCTGGCTTTCCAAACCTTGTATGAGCTGTTTTTTTGCCTCTTCAGATGAAAGTGAGGATGCCTGCTCCAACGCTTCACGCCGCTTGTCCAGCAACTCCTCAGCATCGCTCTCCATCTTGCGCACGCGCCCTTCCTGTGAGGCCAGATCACGCTCGCGTTTCTGCAGATCCCGATCCCGCTCTTCTAAAGCCAGATCTTTGCGATCCAGATTTTCTTCGCGTTGATTAAGGCGCTTTTCTTGCGCCTGCAACTCCCGCCTGAGCTCTCGCGCTTCATTTTCCCAAGCTGATTTAGCCTCAAAAACAGTGTCTTTAGCCTGAAGCTCCGCTTCTTTACGCAGAGTTGCAGCCTCTTTTTTTGCATCGGTGACAATTTGCAGTGCCAATTGCTCGGCACTGCCCGTACGGGCTTCATCCATGCGCTGGCGAATAATCGAGCCGGCAAAGCCGCCTCCAACCACTGCCAGGAGCAACAGAAAAAACACTATCCCTCCGTCCATAACCGTATGACCTCCAGCGCCGAAGCGCTTAGTTGTTGAAGAATATAATTTGCCGTCAAATCCTACTTGATGCAGGGCACGCAGTAATTTTTGCGTCTGTGACTACATAGTCAAGAGCAACATCATGCGCTTCTCGCGGCAATTTATCTTCCAGTTGAAAAGCATATGCGAGACCGATAAAGACGCACTGCGGTGTGCACTGCGCCAGAAATCGATCATAAAACCCTTTACCGTATCCAAGCCGATTCCCCGCAGAATCAAACGCAACTCCAGGAACCACAACTGCATCAAACAACTCCGGTTCCACCTGGCAGGAGTGTACCCCCTGTGCTCCTATCGAAGGTTCGAGAATTCCAAACTTACCTGGCTGCCAGGTGCACTCACTATCAAACCGGACAAACTCCATGGTTCCATGCACTATCCGAGGGTAGGCTACAACAGCACCGACCGCCTGAGCACAACTACTCAGCAACTCGGTATCCACCTCATTGGCATGCGGAGCATACAGCCCCACGGTGCGTGCAGCACTGAACACTGCCAAAGCCATGACCAACTGTTGCGCTTTCTGGCTCAGATCGTACACCTGCTCTGCGTTTAACTGCTTACGCAGCCCGAGATGTCTCTGCCGAAGAGCTGTTTTCACACCACCCATTTTGCCAATATCCGCTGAACCGCTAAGTTCAAAACACCTAAGGGCACAGTTGCAAAGCACGTAAATCTGTTTCATTGATTTTTGTCAAGATTGGTGCGGAAATCGTAAAATTCCGCCACTGGCAACCCGTACAGCTCGACCCTGTATCGATGCAGTTTCAAAAAGTGCAGCAGCGCACTGCATACCCTCTACGTCGATAAGAAACATGTTAAATGGTCGATTTTACTTGTAACGTCCTGGGGGAAGGGGAACAACCACAACAAAGGGTGGTGTTCGATGGAGATTTGCACGTGCGTAATTCAGGAAGGTTGATTCAGGCAAGGCAGTTGCCCTTATACCCGAACACATTTATTTAAACCTATTTTTCACAACCCTCTATAACAATAAAGCATCAAAGATGCCGGCAGGTCGTCTAAACAATTGCCTACGCCAGCATCAACATGTAATTGGCTGAATACCAAGGCCGAAACAATAAACCTAGCCCTGTTGCAGTTGCGCTCTACTCCCCGATCCGTTACGAATCGAAGAGGGATCAAATCTTCTGTGGCATGAAAACTAGCCCTTGTTATTTCAGGGCAGCTTCCAGTTTCTGGTTCAGCGCCTCAATTCTTTCCACGGCATCTTCAGTATGCTCTGACCGCTCTCGCAATTCGAGGTAAAGACCCGCAACATTCATAAACGCAAGAATGGTCGCGTGAAGACTGTCTGCTGTAGCACCAGCGGCCGTTACAGCGCTGATCTTCTCATCCACAAAAGTTGCAACCCGCTGTACATCTGCCTCACTGCGCAGACTGCGGATTACATATTCGTGTCCGTGAATATTTACCTCTACCCGGTGCTTCAATCAGGCTCCTGGTCAAGAAAGCTCAGCTTGTCAACCAACCTATCAAGCTCCTGAGCAACAAAGTCGCGTTGTTGCTCCAGATCTTCACGCTCGGTGGCAAGCTTGCTGTTTTCCTCTTGCAATTGCTGTTGGCGCTTCAATAATTGCTCTATTTTCTCTTCTAAACGAACCAGATTTTCCAGATTCATAATTGATCTCTCTTCGTCTCGGCAGGTTATGCAAAGGTCGGTAAAATGTCAAGAAACTTAACGGCTCTCAAACAGCGCATCGACAAACAATTCCGGCTCAAAGGGGCGCAGGTCTTCGACCCCCTCGCCGACACCGATGTAACGCACCGGCAGATGTAGCTCAGAAGCAATGGCGACCGCCATCCCTCCACGGGCGGTACCGTCAAGCTTGGTCAGGATAATGCCATCGATGGCAACAGCTTCGCGAAACAAGCGCGCCTGCGTCAGCGCATTCTGCCCGGTTGTTGCATCAAGAACCAGCAGGGTCTCATGGGGGGCACCACTGATTTCTCGCTCGAGTACACGCCGAATTTTCTTCATCTCCTCCATGAGGTTTACCTTGGTATGTAAACGCCCCGCCGTATCCACGATCAGCAGATCAGCCTCCCGCGCGATCGCGGCCTTCGCCGCATCAAATGCTACCGCTGCAGGATCGGCTCCTTCACTATGGCGAACTACGCCCACATCGGCACGCTCCCCCCAAGCAACCAACTGTTCGGCTGCCGCAGCCCTGAACGTATCCGCAGCGCCCAGAATCACTTTTTGCCCCTGCTGCTTAAGCTGATGTGCCAGTTTGCCAACGGTAGTCGTTTTGCCCACACCATTAACCCCCACAACCATCATCACATAAGGCTTATGCGCCTCCATATCCGCTGTATACACGGTGGAGGAAAGGATAGCAAGAATCTCTTCGCGTAGGGCGGTACGCACTTGCTCCGCCTGTTGCATCTCCCCACGGGTCAGTCGCTCCTGCAGAGCAGTCACAAGTTTTTGTGTGGTGCGCACTCCGAAGTCAGCGCTCACCAAGATCTCCTCAATCTCTTCGATGGTGGCCGAGTTGATCTTCGCACCGGAACCCAAAACGGCGTCGAGCTTACCAAATAACGACTTATGGGTTTTCGCCAGTCCGTTGCGCATCCGCTCATATACTGAGATCGGTTGCTCCCTGACCGCGGGAAATTCAGCCGACACTTCGGGCGTGTCAGGTTTTCCATCGTGTTCTTGCGCTGAGACCTCTACAGTTGGACATGTGGCGCGATGAGCGACATCCCCTTTACGCGACCGACTTATCCGAGCAAGACGCCAGACACAAAAAACAAGCACCAGCACCAAGCTTATGTATGCAAGCGTATACGCCAGCGATAGACTTTTATCTACCGGCACCCCCCAGTGCTCAAGCACCTCTGCAAAAGCGGCAAACTGATGTCTAAGCCACAGAATAAAGCCCCGCCAGCCAGAAACAATGTGCTGCATCTGCTCTTGCGCAAACGAATAAAGTTTTTCCATACTTTGAGTAATATCCATAAACGCTTCTTTCTTTTTATGTTGCGACCAAAGCTATAAACTTTAACTTGGGATCAAGCTTGGCCAAGCCTTGATTTTAGTATGCAATTTCGGCCCATAAGCGCAGAACACATTCCCGTATTGTGGCGCGAGCTCGCCCTATACACACTCCATGCGGACCTGCGACGGCAAGATAGTACTCTGTTGCAAGCGGAAACACAAACCAGTCTTCTCCCCTACAGCGGATAGAAATTTCCCTTAATGTCCCACGGTGGCACTGCGGCACCGAATGTAGCAGATGCATAAGGACTACCCCTTGATGCGCACCGAAAAGAGCAATAGCATCGGCGCCACCAACGTCGTCCCCAGTACCCTTATATTGACCATATTGGGCAATCATCTCTCCATCTGCATCTGCTATCACTGCACACTGCAAACCATAAGCAGGAGCAAGCAGCGGAGCTAAAATTTCTTCAAAGATCGACATTATATTAGCATTCCGGCACATCCCTACATAATCTGGCTAAAGATGTTACTTCAGCAATAGCCTCTGGCTTCGGCGCGCTCGGCGGCAATGGCGTAAGCACTCATATCAACCGAAACCAAGCGTGAAACGCCCGGCTCCTCCATGGTAACCCCGTAAAGGGTGTCAGCGATTTCCATTGTCCTTGGGTTATGGGTGATAATTAAAAATTGTGAAATGGCTGCCATTTCTCTGACCATAGCGTTGAAACGCCCGATATTAGCATGGTCAAGAGGAGCATCAACTTCATCGAGCAGACAGAATGGGGAAGGCTTCACCTGAAATATAGCAAAAATCAAAGCTACCGCGGTCAACGCCTTTTCCCCGCCGGAGAGCAGGTTAATATTTTGGAGTTTTTTTCCTGGAGGGCGCGCCTCTATATCGATTCCCGTCGCCAGCATATCGTCTGGCTCAGTAAGAACCAAGCGCGCGTTGCCCCCAGAAAACAGGCGGGGAAATATTTTCTCAAACTGTTCGTTTATCAGAGTAAAGGCCTTTTTAAAGCGACTACGCGATTTACGGTTGATCTGATTGATGGCTGTGCGCAGATCGGCAATAGACTGCAGCAGATCATCTTGCTGCTCCTGCAGATGCGTGTGACGTTCATGTAGAGTGTCGTATTCCTCTACCGCCAGAAGATTTACCTCGCCAAAGCTATCGAGGCGGCGTTGTAGTCTTTTAAACAGCGCCGTGGCGTCAGGTGGCAACTCTTCCAAACTTGCAGCACTTTGCTCGACATCGGCTCCGTAGGCTTCCTCGAGTTGGAGCTGTTGCTGTTCCAACTCTCGCGTATTGTGATGCAGTTCGAGGCGCGCAGAGTCGAGTTCCTGCTGCGCTTGATATAATGTTGAACGTTGTGCGCGCTCCTTTTGCTCTAAAGCGCGCAACTCTGCGTTGCGACCATCCAACTGATGCTGCGCCTGATCGGCGGTTTTTCTACCCGCGCGCAGCTTCTCAAGCATAATCTCAATCCTAGCTGCATACTGTGCTTCACTTTTATGCAGCACGGTCACCTCTGAGGCGATTTCGTCCTGGCGTTGCTGCAGTACATCTATGCGCTCACGCTGGCGCTTAATATCACGCTCGACATAGGTGCTGTCCTTGCATAAAGACTTGTACTGTTCCTCAAAAGCGGCGGAATCACGACTGCTGGCGGCGCTCTTCATCTGCCTCTCCTGCATCTGCGCGCGCTGCTGTTGCCAGCTCTTCTCTGATGCTTCCACTTTCTCTGCTGCGACTGCGATGTCCCGCAATAGGCACTCCTGCTCCTCGTGTTGAAGAGTTATCTCCCCGCACACAGCGGCACGCTTCTCTTCACTCTGGCGCTGGCGCGCCAGATGCTGCTGATGCTCCTGTTCCAAGGCGGCACAGCGCTGCTCAAGCTTCTTCAGGCCGCGCCCTACTTCGCTCTGGCGCAGGCGCAGCTGCTCACAGTACAATTGCAGCTCTCGAAAGCGAGCGTCAGCCTGCTCACACTTCACATGTCCCTGCGTGAGCCATGCCTGTTTTTTCTCTAGATCATGTTGCAACTCAAGCAGCTCGAGCGTAAGTTCTTCGATGCGGCGGCGGTTACGCAGGAGTTGGACGCTGGCACCGCTTTTTTGCCCCAGCATCACCAGCCCCTGCCATGAGAGGATCTCTCCTGTTGGGGTAACTAGCACGGTACCGGCAGGCAGCTCCGTGCAGAGATAGGGCTCTATCGCCTCGACCAAATAGACTCCCGCAAAAATTCCCCGTAGGGATTCTGGTAATGCAACCAACTGCGCCAGTGGCACTTTTTCGTCCCAGCCTGTTTGTGTTACTGCTACCTCCACCTGGCACAGATAGCGTTCGGGGCAATCACGCAGCAACGCTAGAGCCTCGGCTTCGCGACCAGCACTTACATGCAGGGATTCGAGGCGCTCCCCCAGCACTGCAGCCACCGCTGCCTCATAGCGCGACTCTACCCTGATAGCGTCGGCCAACACCCCAGTAAAACCAGCGCAGAACGCGGCATCTTGCAAAACCTGCTGTGTTGCAGCACCAATATCGGCGCGATTTTCTACCAGCTCACGTAAAGATTCGAGGCGCGAGGTGCACTGCGTGTATCTCTGTTGCGCCGCGTCATGCTCCCGCTGGGCGGCTTTATGCTTAGCTTTGTCTTGATGTAACTTCTTGCGGAATTCCTCCAACTCAAGTTCGCCGGCATGAACCTTGGATGCTGTTTTGCTTTGCTGCTGTTCCTGCTCATTTTTTTCGTGCCGCAGTGTACGCAACTCGCCAATGGTGCGCTCACTTTCGTGTGAAAAGCGCACGATCCGTTCATCGAGTACCGCCTGTTCGCGCGTAGCTTCATCGAGCTTACGATGCAAGCGCTGCCGCGCCAACTCCGTCTGGCGCAACTCCTCCCGCTCGGACTCCACCCTGCTACTGAGCTGTTGCTCTGCCGCCACCACTTCATCTAGCTCTTTACCCACCCGTTCATGCTCGCACCGCATTTGTTGTGCATGTTTCTCGTGAGCGTTGCGCTGCTGGCTCAAGATTGTAAGACGTTTCTGGTCTTCGGCTAGCTGCACTTCCAGTTGCTGTTTTTCTTGCTCTGTTTCCTCTTTGTAGCGGGCATGATTGACAAGTTGCTGCCGCGCTAGGGCGCAATTGCTTTCATATTCCTGCAGTTCATTCCTCCAGGCATGCACGTGTTGTTTTTTTTGAGCGAGGATGCTTTCGGCCTCATCGCGTACAAGTTTGGCGCGTTCCAATTCGAGACCACACTGATACATGGACGCCTTAGCTTGTTCCACCTCTATGTTGCACTGCACCTCGCGCCTGGTTAATTCGGCACCATGTCTGCTTAAATCCTGGCGGCGTTTCAACCTTAAACCCAGATCCAAGCTGCGCATACGCGCGCGCAATTCCCGAAATTCACGTGCTTCTTTGGCTTGGAGCTCAAGCCCCTGCAACCGCTCTCCCACTTCGGTGATAATATCGTCTACACGCTGCAGATTAAGCTGAGCCGCCTCAATCTTGCGCAACGCGGCTTTGCGCCGCACCTTATATTTACTGATCCCGGCGGCTTCTTCTATCAAGCCCCTACGTTCTTCCGGTCGTGCCTGCAGCACTGTTGCCACCTTGCCTTGCTCGATAATAGAATAAGCGCGCGCGCCCACACCGGTATCAAGAAACAGCTCCGTTATATCTTTAAGCCGGCAAGGAGTCTTGTTGAGCAGGTACTCGCTCTCGCCGCTACGATACAGGCGTCGTGTCAGCATAATCTCAGCATAATCTTTCACGAGCGGATGAATTATAGGGGGGTGTTCTAGGGTGCCGCTATTTTCGAACGTCAGGCTCACTTCGGCCATACCAAAGGGTCGGCGTGAGTCACTACCGGCAAAAATCACATCTTCCATTGCCTGTCCACGCAGGTTAGAAGCACTCTGTTCTCCCATAACCCAGCGCACGGCATCGACAACATTGCTTTTACCGCAGCCATTCGGCCCCAAAACTGCACTGATTCCAGCGCCAAAGTTAAATACCGTGCGCTCGACAAACGATTTAAAACCTACTATTTCCAGTCGTCGTATTTTCATTTACATACCAGTTCTGCTATATTTCCAGCATATGTAGTTATGCTGACCGGGAGCATACTAGCAAGGGGTGAGGGGCATTGTAAATTACCTTGCACCAGCTATCTTCTGTATGCAAAATAAAACCGTGGACTGGGCTGTATCTCAAACCATTAACGCCGCAGACTCACTGCATGCACAGATAATTCACCTCCGTACAAGGATATCCGATGCTCCGGCGTTTAGTAAAAATTACAGGCATCATTTTAATATTAGTTGTGCTGGGTATCGCGGCAGCCGCGTATCATTTGCACCAGAATCGCAACAACATTGTCGAGTATGTCACCCAACAGGTGCACACGCACACTGATATAGAGATCACCATAGCCGACACCAGCATTGGCTTTCGCCGTGGTCTAACCTTCGACATGCTCGATATCCGAGTACATTCGAAAACAGATGACTTCTCTCTTCAGGCTCCGCGCCTGCATATCAGGCTCGAATTGCTCCCCTTGTTTAAAGGGGAAATTGTGTGCACTAAAGCGGAATTACGCGAACCTTCAATCTTCTGGCACCTCGCGACCCCAAGCAGACAGACTGAAACCTTCACGCTTCAGGACGCAATGCGACTCCTATCTTCGGTGCAGCTCAATCAGTTTTTGTCCGCAATTTCAAGGTGGCACCACATTGAATGTGACCAAGGCAGAATTGAGATCAGTGTGCCCCATCAGCCCACCATGGTATTCAGTGAGGCTAACGTAAGCTTGCGACAGATAAGAAATCAAGCGCCCTTGCGCCTTGATGTCGCTACCCTGCTGAGCATCAATTCGCTGGCTCCTGCTACTCCGGCAGCACACATATTGCTTCGCTCCGTCATTGATTCTACAAATATGTCACCTACGGTCACCCTTGCCGACATGGAGACGCATACCTCCTTGCGCCTTGATTCGATCCACGGCGAAGCGATCAATAAATATCTACCGACGTCTCTTACAGGTTTGCAGATGCGTGGAGATATCAGTATTGAAGCAAACCTTGATGGCAGTTTCACTTCGGGCCTGACATTAGCTGCCGATATTCGTGCGCGCAAAACAGGAGGAGCGAGATCTCCCCTTATTATGCGTTACATAAAAGATACAACCGGAACTGAAATAGCTCCCGGCCCCATAGGTCTACGCGCTACCCTTACCTGCAATCCGGACTCTACAAATATCTCAAACCTTGCCCTCAGCTGCGATCTGTTCAAAATCAATGGAAACATTTCTGTAGCCCCAGAGGGTAATCACGCTGAGCTCAGATGCAGCAGCTCTCCACTTCCACTAACAAAACTGCTGTCATTGCTTCCAGAATCCGAAGCGAAGATACAGGAGCGCCTACTCGCCAGCAAGATAACCTGCACCGACCTGAGCTACTCCGGCCCCATCGCTCCACCTGCCGCGTCTGGGATAAAGTCGAGTCGTTGGGCTATCGACCTACCAGGCTTGATACCCGGCCCCTCTTTGACCCAAAGTTCACAACCGCTCAATCTCGTCCTAGAGCACCGTGGTTACTCTATTAAGGTCCACAGCTCGACCTTAAAATGGAACACTCCAGCCTTAGCGGTTAGCGCAATTATCGACCTTCAGGGGGAGTGGGATGCTGAACTGGACAACATCAAGATAGAAATAGACCTGAGCAAAGTCAGCGCTGAGGCGGCAGGAATCTCGCTAAAAGAAGCTGCTGACCCCGCACATTTAACCTTTTGCGTGCGGCGCGTGGAACCTGGATGGAGCATTGCTGATGGCGCCCTGCGCACTAGCGAAATTGACGCTACCTTCAGCGGCGCGGGCTTGGGCACCTCGGCGCCAACCGCGCACCTCAAGCTGCATGCGTTTGACTTGGATTCATTCAGCAGACGCATCCGTATCCTAGAATCAATGGAGCTCGGGGGCAGAGTAGATCTTGACTATCACATGGAATATACCCCCACCACTAATTGGCACGGATACGGCGAGCTAACTCTCTACGATTGTTGCATAACTCCGGCCGATATTCTCGGCAGCATCCACCACATAAATGGCCTAGCGCTGTTGGATGATTGGCGGGTCGCTGCCCCTAAGCTGAAGCTGAAACTGGGAGAGGATTCTTCCATCATGCACGCAGCTGCATCCATTGCTGACCTGCGCAACCCCGTTGCCGACATCCAAGCCTACGGCAACAGAGTGGTAGCCAATGACCTGATATTTAACTCAAAAAGCGCGCTGCTACACAATCTGCGCGGACACTTGAAGATTCATGGCGCAGGGATCGATTTTGTCAGCGCAAGTGTCGATCTAAAGCATGGTACCCACGCCGAGGTAAGCGGCACGCTAGGATTTTCCACTCCGGACCTGGATCTTGACATCCACGCATCCTATGCCGATATAGACGAGGTGATTGCCCTATGGAGCTCCGCCGAAGACGACATAGAGGCACACAGCGAGACCGCGCCCAGCGGCGAGATTGCGCCAACGCTGTCATTTGACGAAACCATGTTTATCAATGCTAGCGCTGACGCGGGTGTATTTTCGGGCTTTGGCTTTCAAGAGGCCAGCGGGAAAATCAATATCCAAGAGGGGCAGCTACGGATTGAACCGCTAACGTTTCGCGCGGATGCCGGCACTGGAGCAGGCCAAGTTTTGGTGAATACCAATGTCGGCTATTTGAAAATAAAGGGGAATCTACACAAGATAGATGCTGACAAGGTTTACTCTCAGATTTTCGGGGACTTGGGTCTGATTACTGGCAGCCTAACTGGGGTCTTTTCACTGCACGGACCCATTGGATCTCAATTCACTCCCAACGCAGATGGTATGTTCAAGGTAGAAATTCGTAATGGAGTTTTACGTAAATTCAAATTTCTCTCTAAGGCATTTTCTCTCCTCAACGTGGCGCAACTATTTAAAATGCGTCTGCCAGATATGGCCGTGGAGGGGATGCCTTTCAGCTATCTTGGTGCCGATTTAAGCATGGAAAAAGGGGTGCTTCATTCCGACAATCTCTTAATTCGCAGCGAAGCCATGAATCTGGCTCTGACTGGAGATTTTTCCCTAGCGCACATGCGCTTTGATGTAGATATGGGGGTCAATCCATTGGGGACGGTGGACAGTGTATTTTCAAAAATACCTATTGCCGGCTGGATCTTGACTGGAGATAAAAACGCACTTATCACGGTGGAGTTTGACATCAAAGGGCCGGTACTGGAGCCCATAGTCAGCATGAAACCCCTTTCAAGTGTATCGAATCAGGTATTAGGTATCTTGAAGCGCACCTTATACCTGCCTGGCACCTCATTTACTGCCCCTGGCAAGGTGTTTTTGCGCCAAGGGGATAAAGCCGAACCTACCTTTGAAGAACTATCCCAATAGCTTCAACTGGCGTGAAAAGAAACCAAGGAGGATAACGGCTTTCTGCTTATCCGTGCTGTGCAGGGCTAGTGATATGGCTAGCAACAGGGCAAGTGCCAACATAAACGCTGGCGATACCAAAGGTGAGGTCGTGACACCGCACCGAAGTAAAGCCGGCTTCCTCCATCATTGCCTTGAACTCCTCCCTAGAAGGGAATGCTGCCACCGAATCAGGCAGATACCTGTAGGCAGAGCGAGTCGACAACAGCCCGGCTATAAAGGGAAGAACGCGGTTGAAATACACCTCATACACCGCGCCAAATACGCGACTACGGGGTTGAGAAAACTCAAGAACCACCGCACGTCCTCTAGGCTTCAATACCCTACACATCTCACGCAGTCCGGCCTCACGCTCAACTACGTTTCTGATCCCAAAAGCGATGGTGACTCCGTCAAAAACTGCGTCCGGGTGCGGAATGGCTTCACACGGTGCATTGACCAACTGTATTCTGCGCGCATATGGTGACGCAGCTATCTTCTTTTGCCCGTGAATCAGCATCCCCTGAGTCAAGTCTTCCCCGATTATCTGCACTGAATCGGGAGTGCGAGACGCAATCTCCAGCGCAACATCTCCGGTTCCGGTCGCCATATCCAACACCCTGCCACCCGGTGGAATATCTAGCTGCCCCACCGCAAAGCGGCGCCAACGTCTATCAATTCCAAAGGAGAGTACGCGGTTTAACAAATCGTAACGTGGCGCTATATCATCAAACATGGCACGAATCCCGTGCCCTTTTTCTGACAGATTAAACATTATATTTCCCCACTTGGACTTGTGCAGGTATTAAAACTATCATTGCCTCTTCGTGTTCAGAACATACCTTATACAGGGGCAGTTCTCTGTTTGGGCAGGCGCCTTCTAAGGCCTCTGCGGCACGCATTACCTACCACATTAACCTGAATTTGTGCCAGCAATATCTACCCTTTCGCCTTCCAGTTCAAACAGTGCTGCCTGAGCAAAGACATGGAGGTTTTGATCTCAGGTCCTTCGTAACCATTTAGCTTCGGACTTTATGCCCCCCTCGAATGGAGTGCAGTGCAACCTTGCGCTCACACTTTGGTAAAAATAACGACTCCACAATCTACAAATTCTACCGAGGAATTCCACTTATGCGCCAACCACTCAAACGTACGCTTGGCGTAAAAGCGTACATGGGTGGGGTCGTCCTTGTATCTCCATGTGGCAAAAGCTGCGGCTTCTGGCACCATAGAGGTCATAATCCCCAGCAAGCCTCCAGGCATAATGCTACCCCAGAGTTTATCAAGCGACTCCGCCGGAGTGTAGATATGTTCGATAACTTCACTGCAGGTGACAAAGTCATAAGATTGCTCCAGCACTCCCCTTGCGGGCGCGTAGTAGGGGTCGTAAATGTGTATTTGGTACCCGCGCTCCCTAAGCAGCATGGCTAGAACCGGTTCCGGACCACTACCAAAATCCAGCCCACGCGCAGGTGCAGGAAGCCGCGCGCACATAGGCTCATATAGTTGCGCGAGAAAACGACAATATCCAGGATCAGCGAGCGAATTCTGATGCTGATCATAAACATGCTTTTCTACCTTCGGATCGAGCAAAAACGCCTGCGGAACAAACACTAATCCACACCCACGACAGAGATGGTAGGCGCGCATCACCTTGTTCCTAGGTAGACGCGCCCGTCGTCTGCGCTTTCCTACAGTATCCTGATAAAACAATCGCGTTTCTACGCCAGCACACAGAGGGCAGATCAAACCAGAAGCAGAGGCTACGCCTGCTTCAGCATAAGGCGCTATTTCAGTTGCCACAAAGTTTTCCATAATGTTCACAAAAGCCAACACTTTTGGGGTTCCAAAGAAGATCTTTTGCGTTCTTCGCGCGGACACACTTGATTCTCATCACTATCTCCTTGTAGCAAAAAATACAGCCCGAACGCTGCCATGCTGCTGCAGAACCGAACGGGCTGTATGAAGTTGAACTATATTTTGCTATATTATTTCGTTTTGCAACCAACTTGAACCTGCAAAACTTACTCCTCTTGCTCCTCCTGCAGAGCGGCGTGCGCTGCTGCTAGACGTGCAATGGGGACGCGATACGGCGAGCAAGATACATAGTCTAGCCCGATTTTGTGGCAAAAAATTACGCTGGAGGGCTCGCCACCGTGCTCACCACAAATGCCCAGTTTGATGTCAGGGCGGGTCTGGCGCCCTTTGATGCAACCCATCTCCACCAGTTGTCCAACTCCGGTCTGATCCAAGGCAACAAACGGATCTTCAGGGAAGATCTCACGCTCGACGTAGTAAGGCAGAAACGTCCCCGCATCATCACGGGACAGACCGAAGGTAGTCTGGGTTAGGTCATTGGTGCCAAAGGAGAAGAACTGGGCTTGGCGGGCAATCTTATCCGCAGTAAGGACCGCACGCGGAAGCTCGATCATAGTGCCTATCAGGTATTCAACCTTGGCATTGTACTGCGCAATAACCGCGTTAGCCACGCGCTCAGCATCCTTCCGCAAAAGTTCGAGTTCTTTCTCCTCGACGATGAGAGGGATCATGATCTCCGGCACAATGGAGAAACCTTCGTTTACTACGAGCTCACACGCTGCTTCCATAATAGCGCGTACCTGCATCTCGTAAACTTCAGGATAGGTTATCCCCAGACGGCAACCACGATGCCCGAGCATGGGATTAGACTCATGCAGAGAATCTCTTTTGGACTTGAGCCTCTCGACGGTAGAACCGGTGGCACGAGCAATCGCCTCAAGCTCTTTGTCTTCGTGAGGCAAGAACTCGTGCAAAGGAGGGTCAAGCAGGCGAATAGTGACCGGCAGCCCCTTCATCTCCCGAAACAGACCGAGAAAATCCTCCTTCTGGATGGGCATGATCTTCGCTAAGGCTTTTTTTCGTCCTTCTACATCCTCAGCAAGAATCATCTCGCGCATCGCCATGATCCGATCAGCTTCAAAGAACATATGCTCGGTACGGCATAATCCGATCCCTTCTGCACCGAATTCTCGCGCAATCGCTGCATCCGCTGGTGTGTCAGCATTGGTACGCACCTTCAAGCGCCGGAATTGATCCACCCATCCCATGACGGAGGCGAATTCACCGGTCATCTCGGGGTTGACCATAGGGACGCTGCCCTCCATAATTTCACCAGTGCTGCCATCGAGGGTGATTATGTCACCTTTTTTGAACACTTTGCCGTTGGCGTCGGTAAATTGCTGGGCGGCATAGTCAATCTTGATACTGCCACATCCAGAGACGCAGCACTTACCCATACCGCGTGCAACTACCGCAGCGTGGGATGTCATGCCGCCGCGCGCAGTCAGAATCCCCTGCGCCGCATGCATTCCATGAATATCCTCAGGGCTGGTTTCAATCCGCACCAATATCACATTACGTCCCAGTTTCTTTTCTGCTTCTGCTTCGTCAGCGGAGAAGATTATCTCCCCGCTGGCGGCACCAGGTGAGGCCGGTAGCCCCTTGGCAATAACGGTTTTGCGTGCTTTAGGGTCAAGGGAAGGATGCAGAAGTTGATCGAGTTGTTCCGGGGCGATGCGCAGCACTGCCTCTTTTTTATCGATCAACCCTTCCTTCTCCATATCAACAGCTATCTTAACCGCAGCAGCAGCAGTACGCTTACCGTTACGGGTCTGGAGCATAAACAAGCGCCCCTTTTCGATGGTAAATTCTATATCCTGCATATCGCGGTAGTGTTTCTCCAGCTTGTGCTGAATCTCAACCAACTGCGCATAACTCTCAGGCATCACCTCTTCCATAGAGGGAGATTTACCATCACTACCCACTTTGTTGATAGATTGGGGGGTGCGAATTCCCGCAACCACGTCTTCACCTTGGGCGTTGATGAGAAACTCGCCATAGAAGTATTTTTCACCGGTGGCCGGGTTACGGGTGAAAGCCACGCCGGTGGCGCAATCATCGCCCATATTGCCGAATACCATGGACTGTATGTTTACTGCAGTACCCCACTCTGCCGGGATATTATTCAAGCGGCGGTAGGTTTTGGCGCGCGCATTCATCCAGGAACCGAAAACCGCGCCGATAGCACCCCACAACTGTTCCATGGGATCTTCAGGGAAGGACTCTCCCAGCTCTTCGCTATATACGTTCTTAAATTTATTTACCAAATCCTGTAGATCAACTGCAGTCAAATCGGTATCGAAATCAACGCCGCGCTCCTCTTTTTTCTGCTCGAGGAGATCTTCCATGAGCTCGCCGTCGAGCCCCTTGACCACGTTGGAGTACATCTGCACAAAGCGGCGGTACGAATCATAGGCAAAGCGCTCATCCCCACTCTGGCTGATAATACCCTGAACGGTTTTATCGTTGAGGCCAAGATTGAGCACGGTATCCATCATCCCAGGCATTGATGCTCGCGCACCGGAACGCACCGAAATCAGCAGAGGGTTTTGGCTGTCGCCGAACTTTTTGCCCATCAGCTGTTCCACCCGATGCAGGTTTTGTTCCACCTCTTCACGCAGACCGGCGGGGTAGTCGCTCTCGTTCTTGTAAAACTCGGTGCATACTTCCGTGGTTAGGGTGAATCCAGCAGGAACAGGCAAGCCGATTGAAGTCATCTCCGCCAGATTTGCCCCTTTGCCACCCAGCAGATTCTTCATTTCCGCAGTGCCTTCAGCTTCGCCAGCGCCAAAGAAGTACACATATTTGACTGCCATCGTACAACCTCCTCAATCGAGTAAATTAATACTTCGGATAATTGCCCTGACGCCTGTTCTACGCCGCCAGACGGGAAAAGTCTGCCAGGCCACTGAACAGACAGGTAACATCGGTAAGTAACGCCAGGCGATTAGTCTTCACCTTCTCATTCTCAGCCATCACCATAACATCATCGAAGAAAGAGTCCACTGCCGGGCGCAGGGTTGCAATGGCATGCAGAGCCTCAAGGTACTTGCTCTCGCGCATGGCGGCCTCAACTTGTGTGCGCACCCTGCCCAGAGCTGCATACAGAGCGTCTTCACACGGAGCTTCAAACAGCCCGGGGTTCACCTCGGCTTCTACCCCGCCGCTGATGATATTGCCTGCACGCTTAAAGGTAGCTGCCAGAGGCTCGAAATCTGCCTGATTTTTCAGAGTATTCAGCGCATCAACGCGCTGGCGTACATTCATTATCTGATCAAATCCGGCACTCAATACTGCATCAACCACATCGCCTGCTACACCCTGTCCGGTCAGCATATTGACAAAGCGTAGGCGGATAAACTCCACTACATCGCGCTCGACTTCGTCCGCCGGGCGCGTAAGTCTGGCCGTAAGCTGAGCAACGGCCCTGTGCACTAGGGTGGGGATAGAGATGGTGAAGCCGCGCGCTAGGATAATATTCAGAATCCCAATCGCGCTGCGGCGCAGAGCGTAAGGGTCCGCTGTTCCGGTAGGGATAAGACCCACCCCAAAACATCCACAGATGGTGTCAACTTTATCAGCAATAGAGACAAACGCTCCAACATTATCGCTAGGCAACTTGCCGCCAGCCTGAATGGGCAGATAGTGTTCGTAAATAGCCTTAGCCACGCGCTCGTTTTCCCCTTCAAGAAGGGCATATTCGCGCCCCATCACCCCCTGCAGTTCGGGAAACTCATTCACCATGCCGGTTTCTAGGTCGCACTTGGCCAAGGTTGCGGCACGTTCAGTGAGCTCAAGCGTATCAGGGTCTAGGGTCTGCGCCAGATAGCGCGCTAAGTCAGTAAAGCGTTCCACTTTTGCGTAACTGGTACCAAGCTGCTGCTGGTACACTACCTGCTTGAGGGATTCTAGGCGACTTTCAAGTCTCTGCTTTTGATCCTCCTGCCAGAAAAACATGCCATCAGCCAGACGCGCGCGCAGAACCCGTTCGTTGCCGTTAATAACCACTGCAGGGTCGGTAGCTTTGATGTTGGAGATGGTAATGAAACGGGGTAGGAGTTTGCCAGCAGAGTCACTAAGAGTAAAGTAGCGCTGGTGCTCTTTCATGCTGGTGATGAGTAGCTCTGCGGGCAATTGAAGGAATTCCGCATCAAAGTGTCCACACAGCGGCACGGGGAACTCAACTAGATTAACCACCTCGTCAAGCAGTTCCGCATCAGGATTGAGGGTTCCGCCAACCTCGGCAACGATCTGCTCAATGCCGTCGGTTATAATTTTCTTACGCTCTTGCGGATCAACAATAACATGATGAGCGCGACATTTGCTCAGGTAGTCGGCAAAAGAGCTGACCCTGAAGCGTCCAGGCGCCATAAAACGATGCCCCCTAGATTCATCTGCCGTAGTCAGGTTCCCATATTCAAACGGCACAACCTCGCCACCGTAGAGGGCAACCAGCCAGTGAACCGGGCGCGCAAAGCGAATATCCATATCCTTCCAGCGCATGGATTTTTTAAAACTTAAACTACTAACTACGCGCTGCATGATGGCAGGGAGAAGTTCTTTAACCTCCTGCCCTTCAACCACCTTAGAGATAAACAGATAGGCGCCCTTCTCGGTCTGTTTTTCCTCCAACTCGCTGATGTCTACACCTTGAGAACGTGCAAACCCCAGGGCGGCTTTAGTAGGGTTGCCCTGCGCATCATACGCAACCTTCAAGGCAGGCCCCGTGGCTTCAATGTGCTGTTGCTGTTGCATCTCGGCCACATCGGACACGCTGATGGCCAGGCGCCGGGGCGTAGCCACGGTGGTTATAGCTCCATGCTCAATACGCATCTGGCTAAATTCAGCGCTGAACATTCTCTCCAGCTCACGCAGGGCGACGGGGATAAACCCAGCGGGGATCTCTTCGGTGCCTATTTCAAGAAAAAGCTCTTTCGCCATGGTTGTATAAACTCCACATATTTACACTCTGCAGCACTCTAGGGATAAACCCTGGATTTTAATGCTACAGGATAATTTTACCGGATTCTGCAGGACAGTGCGTTGCGATATTACTTATTTCTGCTTTAGTAGAGGAAAACCAAGTCTCTCGCGCTGAGCCACGTAGCACTGGGCACACCGGCGCGACAAATTACGTACCCGCCCGATATAATGGGCGCGTTCTGTTACTGAAATAGCACCGCGCGCATCAAGCAGATTAAACGTGTGGGACGCTTTCATGACAAAATCGTAGGCGGGATACACCAGCTCTTTTTCCGCAAGCTTGATACTCTCCTGCTCGTACATATCAAACAACTTGAAGAGCATATCGGTATCGGCTTCTTCAAAATTGTATGTCGAAAATTCTACCTCGGTCTGATGATGAATATCCCCGTATTTAATCCCATCAACCCACTCCAGATCGTAGACATTGTCTACCCCCTGTAGGTACATGGCTATACGCTCACATCCATAGGTGATCTCACCAGGAATTGGCTTTAAGTCGATACCGCCCACCTGCTGAAAATAGGTAAACTGGGTAATCTCCATACCGTCGAGCCACACTTCCCAACCAAGACCCCAGGCACCCAGCGTAGGAGACTCCCAGTCGTCTTCGACAAAACGAATATCGTGGGCCGCGGGATCAACTCCAAAACTTCTAAGCGAGTCGAGGTAGAGATCCTGAATATCGAGAGGGGCAGGTTTTAAAATAACCTGGAACTGATAATAGTGTTGTAGGCGATTAGGGTTTTCCCCATAACGCCCGTCGGTAGGACGGCGTGATGGCTCTACATAGGCTACGTTCCAGGGTTCCGGCCCCAGAGAGCGCAGAAAGGTTGCAGGATTGAAGGTCCCAGCACCCTTTTCTATATCGTACGGCTGCTGAATAACACAGCCCTTCTGTGCCCAGTAGTTCTGCAAGGACAGAATTAAATCCTGAAACGTCACGGCTAAACCTCCGTATCGGTGAGAAAAATTCGCTGTGCGCAGCGCAGACCATACCCGCTACCACGATAGAATTATTGCTTAATTTAAAAGCCTAAACTACTAGACCTTTTGCCAAGGACTGTCAAGATAAAACCCAGTTTATGCGGCAGTTTACCGCGAAACATCAAGCGTCCGAACGAACCAAGCCCCTGAATAAAAACCTATGCCTAAGAACATGCTTGAGTGTACCTGAAATGTATAATAAGGAAAAGAGAACAGAGGGAAGTCAGGAAAAGGGGTGAAAAAGATCGATGAACGGTTCACTACGCGGTGTCCGTTGGAGCGTAGCATTAAGTACGGCATCAAGGACTGCGCGTCCCTGCTGCAGGGTAAGTGGGCTTAGACGCACCCCATTTACCTTGGCCATCTCTAGGCGGGTAAGGCGCGCCAAGCTCCCAAGGGAAAGGTGCGAAACCGATAGCAATCCCTTAGCCCCGCTACAATCTGGGCACAGAGCTCCCCCCCGCTGCGGATCAAAAAACATCCCGGCTTCCGCCGGCGCACACCAACAGCGAGCACAATGGCTCAAGTGCGGCAGCAGACCAGCGGCACCGAGTAGGCGTAGTTCATATAACAACCGGATTTGCCCTAACCCCCGCCCTTCTGCCAGCGCATCAAAACAGGAGCGTAACAGCGCATACACTTCAGGGATAGCCTGCTCTTCGGGAAACAGGGCGACCACCAATTCACTGGCATACGCTGCCAGCGCCCACGCTTCGAGATTCGGCATGACGCGTTCGGCAGGCTCCAGTAGTTCAGCTTCGCGCAGCAAGCGTAGAGACCCATAACGCCCTTCCTGCCAAAGGATATTAATACGGCTGAATAGCTGCAAAGCCGGACCAAAACGCCGCCGACTGTTTCTGGCTCCATGGGCAAAACCACTGCACAGGCCATAGTCAGGGGTGAGAATGGTGATAATCCGGTCTGATTCGCCATAGTTCACATAGCGAACCACCAACGCTTCGGATATTACAGAACTCTGCAGCGCCATAATTTTAAAATCCTGCGCGACAGATTCAGACCGCGGCTGGGCTCAGATATTTAAGAAAGAGGGTCGCGGTACCGAAATAGATCAGAATTCCGGTAATATCATTGGCTGTCTGCACAAAAGGACTCGAGGCGATGGCGGGATCCACATTGATACGCTTGAAAAAAGCAGGCGCCATAACTCCCATGGTGGCCGCTACGGTCATGGATATCATCATGGCCAGACACACCACCAGGCCAAGATATATGTTGCCGTGCCATATCCAACCGATAGCCCCAACCGTACTCCCACAAACTACGCCCATAATCATACCGACACGCAGCTCCTTAAAAAACACCTGCGGCAGGGTCGAAAAATCTATCCGACCCGTGGTGAAGCCACGCACCACAATGGTAGATGACTGCCCACCGATATTACCCCCCATGCCGGTTATGACAGGGACAAACGAGATCAAAGCGATCACCTCTTGCAGGGTAGCCTGAAACCACCACAGCAGATAACCGGTCACCACGCCCCCAAGTAGGTTCACCAGCAACCATGGCAAGCGCAAGCTCGCAACCTTAAAGGCTCTAAACCCATACAGCAGTTCATCTTCGCTGGCGCCGACCATTTTGTAGATATCCTCGGTGGCCTCTTCACGCAGAACGTCAATAACGTCATCAACCGTTACAATCCCCAAAAGCTTATTTTGCTCATCCACTACGGGGATAGCGAGGATATCGTACTTGGCAACCCAGCGCGCCACATCTTCCTGATCCGCGTCGGCGTGAACACTGATAACATCGCCGCGAACAATTTCTCGCAGTACCTTATGGGGGGGCACCGTCAACAACTGACGCAACGACATCACCCCCACCAGATGGCGATATTCGTCTATCACATAGACATAGAAGACCATCTCCGCGTCCTTGGCCTCCTGCAGAGCTTCGATGGCCTGCTTAACCGTGAGTTCTTCGTTGAGACTGAAATAGTTGGTGGACATGATCCCACCGGCGCTGTCTTCACGGTAGCGCATGAGATGCACAATCTCTTCAGAACGCTCGTCCTGCATGAGATCAAGAATCTTATCCGCCATCTCTTCGGGCATATTGCGGATGATATCCACAGAGTCGTCGTGCGACATCGCCTGCAGAACTTCTACCGCTTTCTCCGTGGCAAGTTCGTCCAGAAGTTCGGCACTGATGCTGTGCTCTGTTTCTGTCAGAACTTCGGCAGCATCATTGACATCTTTAATAAGACTGAAAAGTTTCTGCTGATCGGCAAAATCCAGGTAACGAAATAAATGAGCTATATCTGCAGGATGGGTCTTTTGGAGTAAATTCGAAAGGTTCGGAAACGCATTGCGCCGCAAAAGCCTCTTCACCGTATCCAGCAATACCTGTATTTTCCGATCCATAAGCACTTCCTCCAGAACGTCGCCAGATCATCCTAGACGACCTCGCCCCTACGCAAATTTACGCCAGCACTCCACCTTGAATATTGTGCGCCACAACTCGACGCAATCACACGCCAAACAACGCTAGTCTAACAAAAACCAACCCTTAATCGTAGCAGACTCTCCCGCCCTACGCAAATTCAATACAATTAAACTTCTGTACATGCCAATAGCAACACGCTGCCGCCAAAGGGAAATGCCCCGCACAATGCGCGCATTGAGACTATTTCAGGATGGACAAGAGTGGCCCAGGGAGTAGAGCTATGCCTGCACAAAGGTTATTTCGCCTGCGCACAAATTGGCTTGACCTGTTTTTTGTTTTCGTTTAGGGTGCGCTAGATATTGTCTGTTTATTTGTCACCCCATAGGAGGAAAAAACCATGAAAAAAGTAGTAATAGCTCTCGTGCTGGTAGCTCTGATGGCTGCCCCTGCATTTGCTGGCAAGGTTTACACCTACTCAGAAGGCAGCAAAATTGGAACAGTAACCTTTGACCACACTGCACACGCTGAATATGCTGGTGGCTGTAACAACGCTGCTTGCCACGGTGATGCAGCTCCCGCCGCCATCGAAGTGACCAAGGAACTTGCTCACGGCGCCATGTGCGTAACCTGCCACAAGGCAGACGGTGGACCTAAAGGTTGCAAAGACTGCCACGTAAAGTAAGTGACGGTTCGTGACTTCGGTCATGCAAACAAAAAAACAGGCAAATCTGTGCAAACAGGTTTGCCTGTTTTTTTGTTTGCCGATCACAAGCACGGGGCATACATCCAAACGCACACTCGACGCTCCACCTCCCCGCTACTCCGCCCTGGCAGGTCTCAAGGCGAAAGGACTAAAAGTGCCAAGCACCTTGCTGGATAAGCTTTAGCAGATGCCACAAACGAGTATCGCCCCGAACCAGACACCATATCTGATCCGGAGCGACATCATCCCGCTTCACACTTCTTTACCTGAATCTTATTTCTACAGAAACCCTCTACGTGCTTGCCGCACACGTTCAACCCAAAATTGTGTTGAGACAAGTTGCTCTAGAAGCATTTCAGACTATTCCTGTTCCGGATTCACCTCAAGCAGCTCAACATCAAAAATCAGTGCTGCTTCTGGGGGGATTACACCACTACGTCCATGCTCGCCGTAGGCCAGATCTGCGGGAATAGCTAGCTGCCACTTTGCCCCTTCCTGCATCAACTGCAACGCTTCAGTCCAACCGGCAATAACACGATCGACCTGAAACTCTACCGGTTCGCCACGTTCATAAGAGCTGTCAAACTCAGTTCCGTCAACTGTCGTGCCCCGATAGTGAACCTTGACAACGTCACTGTTACTAGGCTGCGCTCCGCTACCCTCCTGCTCCACCAAGTACATGAGACCGCTGTCGAGCACTACCACTCCGGGCTTACTGGAGAATGCAGCGAGGAACTCAGCTGAAGCCTTTTTTTGCTCCTCTACCAACGCCTCTAGTTTTTCCATCTGCTTTGCCTGAATCTGCTGCTGAAATGTCATAATAGCTTGGCCGATCTCTTCACCACTCAGGCGTGGCTCTTTCTGCTCCAGGCCATCCCTTACCCCCATCAGCAGCGCATCGAGATTTAAATTGGCGCCGTTGCGCTCAAAACTGCTGCCGATATCCAGACCAACCGCATAGCTGACCTTCTGCTCCTGGTTATCCAGGGCTACATTTTTAGCAGGAGAGTTGCCCTTTACTCCACCGGTCGCTGGAGGTGTTTCCTTGCATCCAGCCAGCAAGAGTAATACTATTGCGCCCGCAACCAAGAATTTTCTTTGCATAACTAAATCGATCCTTTCCTTAAACAAAAAGTGAAGTGGAGCTGAATATTGTGCCCCTGAAACTACATTCAAATCTAGCTATTGCCAACCCCAAATACGCTAGGCCAACAATCAACCTCAATAAAGTCGATACTTGCGCCATTCGTACCCCCTTCGGCAGAAGCATTCAGGCGTTACTTGGTACCTGCAGAATCCCACTCACCATCGCCCTGCTTGCGCTGATGCTCTTTTCTCTGCTGGGTCCAACCACGCTGCATGCGGCGGGGCTAAGACTCGTAGCCAGCGTGGCGCCGCAGGAGTACCTGCTCAACGAACTCAAGACTCCCGAAAGCACCGTAACCGTAGTAATTCGCCCGGGGCAGAACCCAACAACCTGGGATCCATCCCCACGCCAAATGCAGGAAATTGTCGGCGCCGACATCATGTTTCCCATTGGGGTCCCCTTTGAGGATGTCTGGCTTCCACGTCTGCGCCAGCGCGCCCCGAATCTAGAGTTCGCTGATACCCTCGCGGGGATTGAGTTCCTGCAATTCAGCGAAGAGACAGATTCTACGGAACATCAGCCCGCAGACTCCAACCAACCAGGGCATCTCGAGCATGCCGAGGACAGTCACACCCACAGCCATTCGCACGGCAGTATCGACCCCCACATATGGCTTGACCCGCTGCGCTGTATAGCGATGGCAGCTAATATGGCTGCCGCCCTGCAGCAATACGACCCCGAGTGCAAAGCTTTCTACGCCGAGCGTCTGGAGCAATTAACCCTGCGCTTAAAGCGCCTCCATCAAGAGATCAGCCATGTCCTCGCCCCCTTAGAGCGTCGCACCTTCATGGTTTTTCACCCATCTTGGGGGTATTTTGCCTCGCGCTACGATCTGCGCCAGATCGCCCTAGAAAAAGATGGCAAGGAGCCCAGCGGGGCACATTTAGTTGCGTTGATCGAGCAGGCTAGACGCGAACACATTCAAGTAATTTTTGTGCAGCGCCAGTTCAGCACCAAGGCAGCACAAGCTATCGCCAAACAGACCGGAGCGCGTATAGAAACACTCGACCCTTTGGCATCCGATCTGCCCGCCACCCTGCGCCACACCGCAGACCGGTTAGCCCAGAGCATGACGCCATGAGTACCCCGACAATAACGATAGAAAATCTCAGTTTTTCCTACCCACAACTTCAGGTCTTAAAAGATATAAACCTGACCCTACATTCCGACGAATTCCTCGGCATTGTCGGCCCCAACGGCGGTGGAAAAAGCACCCTGCTGAAATTGATTCTAGGCCTGCTTGAGCCGGACAAGGGCTCCATCCGAGTATTGGGGCAGACTCCAAAGGCCGCGCGGCCAATGTTAGGCTATGTCCCGCAGTTTGCCACCTTCGACAGTAAATTCCCCATTCGGGTGAAAGACACCGTGCTGCAAGGGCGCTTCGGCACCCGCAAACGTCAACTCTTCTACACCCGCGAGGATCACCTGAAAACAACAGAGGCCATGGAACGCACCGATATCCTTGACTTGCAGGATCGCCCCATGACGGCCCTATCCGGTGGGCAGCGCCAGCGCGTCCTGATCGCCAGAGCTCTTGCCTGCGATCCTAAGCTGCTCCTGCTCGATGAGCCCACTGCGAACATCGATCCCTATCACGGGGAAAACATCTTCGGCCTACTCCACCGTCTGCACGACGAAGTAAGCATTGTTCTCATTTCTCACGACATCGGCTTTATTACCCGCTGCGTCACCCGCGTAGCGTGCCTCAACCACAGCTTAGTGTGCCATGCAACCTCACCCGTTGAAAATGATCTACTCCAAGAGATATACGGCATGCCACTATCTAGAGTAGAGCACGAAACCGATATCGGCACTGGGGTACATATATGAGTTTCTTGGAAGCTCTGGCCAACTTCGAATTTCTCGCCCACGCCCTGCTTGGCGGCCTCCTTGCCAGTGTTGCCTGCGGTATTGTGGGATCACTTGTAGTGGTGCGCCGCATCGGATACATGGCAGGCGGAATTGCCCATGCAGTGCTGGGCGGCATGGGGATCGCGTACTATCTTGGCAAACCACCCATGGCTGGGGCCCTCATAAGTGCCTTGGTGGCAGCATTTTTGGTCAGCATAGTCAGTCGCGGCGCGGCAGAGCAGGAAGACACCCTCATCAGCGCCCTCTGGGCGGTCGGCATGGCGACGGGAATCCTGTTCATCGCCAAAACTCCAGGCTACAACGTCGACTTGATGAGCTACCTGTTTGGCAACGTGCTGATGATTTCTCAACAAGATCTTTGGTTTATTGTCATCTTAGATCTGGCCATTATCGCCATCACCGTTCTATTCTACCGCCAGCTGTTGCTGGTATGCTTCGATCCGGAGTTTGCCACCATCCGTGGCATTGCCGTGGGCGCAATCCACACCATGCTGTTATGCATGGTAGCCCTCACCGTAGTGATCCTTATTCAGATCGTTGGCCTAATTCTGGTCATAGCCATGCTGACCCTGCCAGCGGCCAGCGCGCGCCTCTTCTCTTCATCCCTAGCGGTGATGATGTTGGGTGCAACCCTGCTGGGTGCGATTATCACTACTCTTGGCTTGGCGTGTTCTTTCACTTGGGACCTGCCCGCTGGAGCTAGCACCGCTATTTTAAGTGGTGGAGTATATCTCGGTGCCATAAGTGTTAAAAAAGCCTGGGATAGCTGGATCAAACCGCAGTAAAAGCTCCCAGATTCCAACGCTAGATTATGCCCTTGACGCCTGCAACCCACCTCACTACACTTACGGCGTCAAACTGCCCTAAAAAAAGGAGTTACACCTCCAACGTACGGGCATAATTATGGATTCCTCCTTGCGAAATGTGTTGTGTCATGTGTCCTTTATCTCAATGCAAATGTGGCGAAGTAGTTTACATCCGGGGCTTTTCCGGCTGCCCGCATACGCGCAAACACCTGCAGGATATGGGACTCATCCCAGGTGAAGAGATCCGCATCATCTCGTGCGGTCGTGGACCCATGGTTATCTCCGTCAAGGGAAGCAATCTGGCTCTTGGGCGTGGCATGGCCAACAACATCATGGTGGCATGCAAGCGCTGCTGCCCCTTGGCCTCCACTCCCTGAAGCGCACGTGGAACCGCAGGCACCGCCTGCCCCTATAGCTCTGCCCATTTTCGATCTATAATGAATAAAAAACACCCAATGCGTAAAAAACCGATATTTTTACCCTGTTTTCCCTGCGGATTTTGCTAGAATTACCGTTCTTACTTAAATACGTTCCCAAATGGAGTTGGAATGTTTGCCTACCTGCACCGGATCCTCCCTTGCTACTACGCTCTTCTAAGCATCCTGCTCGGACTTTCCCTGGCGTGGACCTTCAGCAGTGTTATGGCGCTATATCTGGATTCTAGTCCTGCCGTCACCCAGACCATGACGCCGCAGCAACGCGCACAAATAAGACCTAGCCAACCTGCGGACAACAAGATTATTTTGCAGCGCAATATATTTAACTCCTCGCAAACCCATGCGGATGCTGCCGTGCTCAAGTCCGCTCCAGATTCTAACGTCACTAGGGGTAATTCGAGCCCAACAACGGGGCAAAACAGCCTTTTAACTGATACTGAACTTGCCGGTCGTCCACTCAAAACAGCTGACAACATGAAGCTTATCGGCACCATTGCCGCTCAAGGGGAAGTCAGCGCTGCCAGGCAAAATGCCGGGATGGCGACCCTAGCAGTCATCGAGATCAACGGAAAAACAGATACATATCGCCCTGGCGACCTTATCGCCGCCAGCTCCAAGGTTGTAAAAGTTGAGCGTTTACGGGTCTACATAGAAAACTCCGACGGATCGATCTCGATCTTGGAGCTTGAGTCAGAATTAGGCTCCGGCACGTCTTCTGCCACCGCCTCAAGAACTGCCCGACGCCCTGCGGTGCCGGGGGAAGGGGTGCGGCAAATAAATGATACCAGTTGGCACATCAGCACGGAGCGCGCCACCCAGATTCGCAGTGACATCGGCAATATTGTCCGTCAGGCCCGGGTAGAGCCCGTGGTGGAACAAGGGCAGACACAGGGATTTGTCGTAAAATACATCCAACCAGGAACGTTGCTCACCCAGATGGGAATAATGCGCGGCGATGTAATAAAACGTGTCAACGACACGTCCCTGGACAGCCCAGAAAAGGGGCTACAGGTATTCCAGCAGTTGCGCGAGGCGAAAACCATGAGCCTGAGCATTGAGCGCAACTCCACCCCAATGACGTTTTCGTACGAAATAAGATAGATACAAAAGGAGACCTATGGTGTTGACCCGATATACCTGCCGCCTTGTGGTGGCCACATTTCTGACCCTGGCCCTGCTCGTACCTGGCAACTGGCTCCCGCGCTCCGCCGCTCTGGCCGCAGCGCCGGAAGCCATTACCCTTGATTTCAAGGATATCGAACTCTCTGACTTCATTCAGACCATCAGCGAGCTCACCGGGAAGAATTTTGTCTATGATCAGAACGTGCGGGGCAAGGCTACCATTATCTCGTCCCAGCCCATGTCTAGAGAAGAAGCATACCAGCTATTCCTGACGGTCATGAATATCAAGGGCTACACCGTAGTGCCCTCGGGCAAAACCAATAAAATTGTTGAAATCAAGGATGCGCGGGTCAACAGCCTCCCCACAACCACGCACGCCAGCAGCAGCGACCAGTTTGTCACGCGGATGCTGACCTTAGAACACATCGATGCGGCAGATGTTGCCAGCGCCATTATCAGCCCCCTGATGGCCCAGACCGGCAACATCGTAGTATATGAGCCTTCAAACAAACTCATCATTACCGACAACGCCGCCAACATTCAGCGCTTTGCCACCATCCTGCGCGAGTTGGATCAACCTGGGGAACAGAATGAAATGCAGGTGATCGCGCTGGAATATGCCGACGCCATAGAAACTGCAAAGATCTGCAACGACCTGCTGGAAAGCAGTAGTCCTACCGCCACACGCGCCATCCGTGATCGCAAGGTTACCACCAGCCCTACTACAAAACAGAGTAAAATCATTGCCTACGAACGTGCTAACAAACTCATCGCCGCGGTCTCACGCACGGAGTTGAGCCTTATCACCAATCTGGTAAGAGAGCTGGATCAAAAACCCAACCAAGAACACTCCCGCATCAATCTGTATCGACTTAAAAATGCAGATGCCGTCATCCTGAGCGAGAGCCTGAACACCATGCTCAGTGGGGTTAAGCCCGCTACGGATAAAATCACTCCAGCCGTGGCCAAAAATGCGTTTTCCGATGCCATCACCATTTCACCGGACAAGCCCACCAACTCTCTGATTGTCAACGCTACCCCAGAGGATTACCGCTCCATTGAAGATATCATCCGCAAGCTGGATATTCAGCGGCGGCAGGTGTACGTAGAGGCTCTGATTATGGAGCTCTCCATGCAAGCCACGGAGGATCTGGGCATCGGGCTGCAGGGTGGCTTCGAAGTGGGGAGCGATGGCATTATCGGCGGGAGCATCAACATGGACGGTGCTGTGGATGCCAGCATGCTGAGCCAATCGGTTAAAGGTATTCTGGCTGGAGGTTTCGGCAAGCTGATAAGCTTCACAGATACAAATGGTAACACAGTCAGCATTCCGGCTTTTTCTGCCTTATTAAAACTGTCTAAAACTGACAGCAATGTGAACATCCTCTCGGCGCCACGCCTGCTCACCTCCGACAATGAGGAAGCTGAAATCGTGGTGGGAAGCAACGTCCCCATTATAACCTCACGCTTGACCGATTCAGGCAGCAGTTCTCTAGCGCAGAGCGTCTCCGTGGAGCGTAAGGACGTAGCCCTGACTCTGCGTATAACCCCGCAGATAACCGACGGCAACCAACTGCGCCTGAATATCTACCAAGAGACCACTGCTATCGACAATACCAATACCGTCGGCGACGTCGATCAGGTGGGACCGACATTTACTACCCGCAAGCTGACAAGTACGGTGTTAGCGCGCAATGGCCAGAGTATCGTCCTCGGTGGTCTTATTTCTAACGACAAGCAGCGTAAAGAATTCAAGGTTCCATTCCTGGGAGATATCCCGCTGCTGGGATTTCTGTTCAAGACCACTTCTTTCGAAGATAAAAAGACCAACCTGCTTATCTTTATAACACCCACCATCATCGAATCTGCACAGGAACTGAATGCTATCACCGAAAACAACCGGATCGAGTTTGATCAACTACGCCTCGAACTAGGGCAAAAGTCAAACACCACGGAGTTGAAGTAGGCATGAAAAACACACAACAGCTAGGACAGATCTTGCTGCGCGAAGGCAGTATCAGCCAAGAGGATCTCGACGCTGCCCTGCACAAGCAGACGGATGAACATCAGCCCCTTGGGCAGATCCTCATCCGCCAACGCAGTCTGACCGCAGCACAGTTGTGCACCGCGCTGGCGCTCCAATCTGGCATCCCCTGCGCCGACACATTGCCTGAAGTGGTAACCGAAGAGTCTCTGTTGGAGCTGCTACCACTTACCTACGCCAGGGAACATGGCATCATGCCGCTGCGCTGGGATGATGCGACCTTGCAGGTGGTGATCGACGATCCGTATGCCCTTACGGCGATAAATGACCTAGAAGCACTGGTGGATGCACCGCTGAAGCTGTGTCTGGCTCCACGCGACGCCGTAATGGGACTGATTAACCGCAGCTACGAAATCCATGCCGGGGGCGCTTCGGAGATGGTGGCGGATATGGACGCCGAGCAAGCGGGTGCCGCGCCGACACTAGAACCAGATGACCTGCTTGACATCAGTGATGAAGCGCCAGTAATCCGCTTTGTCAACAGCCTGATCACACAGGCCTACAAAGAACGTGCCAGCGATATCCACATCGAACCGTTCGAAAATGAGCTAGTGGTGCGTTACCGCATCGATGGCATTCTATACGAAATCCTGCGCCCTCCAGTGAGCGCCACTGCGAGTATCAGCTCTCGGATTAAGATCATGTCCGGTCTTGATATCGCTGAGAAACGCCTGCCACAGGACGGACGCTTTCGGGTCCGCATCGCCGCCAAGGATGTTGATGTGCGCGTCTCTTCGCTCCCTACCGCCTTTGGCGAGCGCATAGTGCTACGCCTATTGGATAAAAGCAGCAATGTCCTAGCCCTCGAAGATATCGGCATGAAGGATAAACTTCTGCTCCAGATCGAGAAAATGATCTCTGCCACCCATGGGGTGTTTCTGGTAACCGGACCCACCGGCAGCGGGAAAACCACCACCCTGTATGCGGCGCTGAGTCGCCTTGACCGCAAACAAAAAAACATCATTACCGTGGAAGATCCAATCGAATACCAGCTCAGCGGTGTGGGGCAGATTCAAGTTAATCCCAAGATTAACCTCACCTTCGCCAACGGCTTGCGCTCTATTCTGCGCCAAGATCCAGATGTGATCATGATCGGTGAGATCCGCGACCGAGAAACCGCAGAGATTGCGATTCAATCAGCGTTAACCGGACATATGGTGTTTTCCACCCTGCACACCAACGACGCCGCCGGTGGTTTAACCCGTCTGGTAGAGATGGGAATAGAACCCTTTCTAGCCGCTTCATCGGTGGTTGGGATACTGGCGCAGCGCCTAGTGCGTACCATTTGTCCCCATTGCCGGGAGCAGTTCATCCCAGATGAAGTAACCCGCGAGCGACTGAATATAGATATAACTGCAGGGCAGAGCTTCTACCGTGGGCGCGGTTGTGAAAAATGTATGCAGATCGGCTATCGCGGCCGCACCGGGGTGTATGAACTCCTGCGCATTAACGAAAAAATCAGGGCCGCGATTCTGGCTAATGCCGACGCCGGCACTATTCGCAATATGGCGATAGAAGATGGCATGCAGCCTCTGCGCAGCGCCGGCATTGAACTGGCGCTTCAGGGCGTAACCACCATAGAAGAGATCGTCCGGGTTACCCAGGAGGAGAACTAGCGTGGCGCTGTTTGACTACACAGGCTTTGACCAGAAGGGAAAAAACACCAAAGGGACGATCGAAGCTGGTGGAAAGCGTGCGGCGCTGGAGAAACTGCGCCGCCAAGATATCTATGTCAGCAATATTACCGAACAGCGGCGCAGACGCAGTGAATCAAAACTAGCCCAGTTCATGCACACCGGCTCTGTGCGCTTGAACACCGCAGAGTTGGCGACCAGCACCCGCCTGCTTGCCACCTTGCTTGAAGCTGGGGTTCCGCTGGATGAATCGTTGGTGTACCTAGCAGAGCAAAGCGAGAAAGGTGCCCACCGACGTTTGTTTGAACAAATTCGCGCATCGGTACTGCAGGGGATATCGCTGCATAAAGCCATGGAGGAACAGGGCAAAACCTTCCCGCAGATGTACCGACATATGGTACAGGTTGGCGAAAGTAGCGGATCGTTGGATAAAGTGCTGATGCGCTTGGCAGATTTCCTCGAAGAGCAGGCGCGTCTCAAATCCAAAACCTTGGCGGCCCTTGCCTATCCGGCGCTGATGGCTCTAGTCGGTACGGGGGTGCTGCTGTTTTTGGTCACGTTTGTGGTTCCCAAAGTGACCAGGATGTTGACCGACATGGGACAGACCCTGCCAGGGCCTACACGATTCCTTATCGCCACCAGCGACTTTTTGAGTGCGTACGGCTGGATATGCCTGTTGCTGCTAGGGCTTGGAATCGCAGCGCTGTTGCGTTACCGCACCACCGCTAAAGGGCGACTCAAACTTGACGGACTAATTCTTAAAGTTCCGCTATTCGGCAATATTGTGCGCTCAATCGCCACCGCACGCTTCAGTCGCACCCTAGGAACCCTGCTCCAAAGCGGCGTGCCGCTCCTGCAAGCTCTGGAGATCAGCAATAGCCTGCTGCAGAACAGCTGTCTGCACCAGAGTATGGCCCGCTGTAGTAAAGCCGTCCGCGAAGGTGCAAGTCTCGCTCAACAGATCCGCGAGGCAGCGCTGTTTCCCCCCTTGATGGCACAAATGACCGCCATTGGTGAGCGTAGCGGCAATATCGACACCATGCTGCTCAAGGTGGCCGACAACCAGGAGCGCGAAATCGATATAACCTTAGGCGGGCTACTATCCTTACTAGAACCGGTTATGATTCTGGTAATGGGAACGGTGATCGGCTTTATTGTGCTAGCAGTATTACTCCCTATTTTTCAGGCCAGCCAAGGGCTGGGCTAATTACCCAAGGGCTGAGCTAATTACGGATACATCTGGAAGTCAGGCAAACATATACATGCAAAACCCATAGGAGCATCCAACATGAAACATATAAAACCGAAATTATCTACCCAGAGCGGTTTCACCCTGATCGAAGTTATGGTGGTTGTCGTTATTCTCGGCATTCTGGCCGGACTAGTGGTCCCAAGACTGCTCGACCGCCCCGAGGAAGCACGCCGCACCAAGGCGGTGCTGCAAATTAAGAGCATCGAAGAGGCTCTTGCCCTGTATAAGCTCGACAATGGCACCTTCCCGCAGACGAGTCAGGGCCTTGAGGCGCTGGTGGAAAAACCCGTAAAAGGGCGCGTCCCCATTAAATATCGCGAGGGAGGCTATCTGGATAAAGTCCCCAAAGATCCATGGAACAGCGACTACGTGTATCTGTCGCCAGGATTGAACGGCGACTACGACCTAATGTCCTACGGAGCAGACGGTGAAGCAGGCGGTGAAGGCAATGATGCGGACATCAAAAGTTGGGAGATTGAATAGGGAGGGTGAGCAAACTCCCCATTCAAAGCAGGCAATTGAAGACACCCCTAACAACCGCGGCTTTACCCTTATTGAGCTGGGTATGGTGCTGTTTCTCCTCGCTCTATTCGCAGTCTTAACCATACCGCTGCTACGCTCCAACGCAGCTGATGACCTGCGTAGCGAAGCACATAAAATAGCAACTTCGGTGCGCTACCTATACAACGAAGCGGCTATCAGCGGTACAGAGCATCGCCTGCGCTGCGAACTGGAGGCGGGTGAATTTGCCTTAGAGTTTGTCGATGGTACCGGAGAGTGGCGCGGCATAGACGGCAAGCGCAACACCATTACCCTAAACAACAATGTCCACATCCAGGAGGTCTGGATCGAAGATAGGGGCAAGATCATCAATGGCAGCGCCACCATAAACATCTATCCGCAGGGCTGGATGCCGGCCACCACCATTCATCTCCAGACCGGTACGGGTGCTAAGATGACAGAGCTCAGCATCCACCTGTTACCGCTCAGTGGTATCGCCGAAATTGAAGAGGGCTACCATGATTTCGAGGATTGAATTGCGCGCCGATTCTTCAGCACAGTCCGGCTTCACCCTCCTCGAAGTTATGCTGGCAGTAGTTATCATAGGCACTGTATTTGTCGCCTGCCTGACGCTGGTAAATCAGTCTATCCACAGCCAGAGTCGGGTAGAAAACATAACCACCGCCACCATGCTGGCTAGGCATAAAATGAGCGAACTGGAGGCAGAGGCGCGGCGCGGATTCTCCACCAATCCTGAAGAATCCGGGACCTACGAAGAACCATACAGCCAATATGCCTGGGAAGTTGAGTATCTTCCCACCCCACTTGACGAGGTGCTACAGATCCGCGTAAGTGTGCGCTGGGGCACTTCAGAGCGCAACGAAGAGGTCGTCATTGATTCATTCAGGTATAACTGAGCTGCATCCCGAATCGGGACGCAGGTGCAGATACACATACAAAGACAACCTGCGGTGCTGCGGAGGCTTCACCCTCATTGAAATCCTGGTGGCCGTCACCATCTCCAGTCTGGTGTTGACTGGAGTGTACGGTATCTTTACGCGCGTGAGTATGGCCGAGCGGGAAATCCGCGCCAGAGCTGAATGCTACCACCACGCCCGCAGTATCTTTAATCGCCTGGGAAAAGAGATAGGCGCAGCAGTATTACTGGCCGATGTACCAGAATCTGAGTTCAAAACCGCAGAGCATGGTGAGCTAACGTTTACTTCAACCTCTGTTCCAGGAGCAGATGGAAGCATTTCGCTGCAGCAAGTACATTACAGGGTAGAGGCCAGGGAGAATGCCGCTGACGAAAATGAAACCCTGAAGCTGCAACGCTACAGCACCGCGCTGTTTTCCCAGCAAGGCGAACCGCAATGGCGCCGATTGAGCTCAAAGGTGGTTGAATTACAGTGGCGTTTTCACGACGGAACCGCGTGGATTGATTCCTGGGATAGCGATATCCGCAAAACCCTGCCACAAACCGTTGAGTTGCGCCTGATCCTCTCCTGTTCTGGCCACAAGGTGGAGAGTGTAACGGCTTTCGATCTTTTCATGGCGGGAAGTTCCTAATGCACCGACTGCGGCAAGAAAAAGGGATGGCACTATTGCTAGTTCTGGCTCTGAGCGCCCTACTTTCGGCGCTGGTGGTTCAAATAGCGTTCAACTCCTACGTCGACTTGCGTCTGGTGGAGACCTTTCGCGACCAAACCAGGGCGCAATATATAGCGCGAGGTGGTATCGAAGTGGGACGCTACCTGCTGAACAGCGACACCAACGAATATGATGGTGTCACCGAACCATGGGCGCTGGGGATTCCGAGTTATCCAGTCGGCGACATCGGCTCTGTCAGCATTAAAATTGAAGCTGAAGACGGGAAAATCAACCTCAATGGGCTGGTAACCGCGAGCGGCAACCCGAATACAGTTATAGTAGATCGCTGCGAACGCTTGTTTGACATTGTGGGTATCTCAAACCCGCAGGCACAGGTAGATGCACTTATCGACTGGATAGACCGGGATGACGAAACACGCCCGGCTGGGGCCGAAGCGGGTTATTACGCCACACAGCCCGGCAATATCCGCTGTAAAAACGCCCCCCTTGATACCCTCGATGAGCTCAAGGTAATTGCGGGTTTCAGTGCAGAAGATATTGACCTCTTGCGCCCCCATGTCAGCGTCTTTGGTTCCGACAAGATTCACCTTAATTCCGCCACGCCAGAAGTGCTGTACGCCCTAGCGGATGAAATGGATATAGACACAGCGACCTTGATGGCACAGCAGAGTCGCGAACGTCCTTATCGCACCCTCGAAGAGCTGCAGCAACTACCAGGATGGGAACGTTTTTACTGGGCCATTAACACCAAACTCAAGGTCACCGCCGCCATCTACACCATCCAGAGCACTGCATATGTAGGCTCGAGCCCCAGCAGAATGGAGGCGGTGGTAGATAAAGATTCCTCAAATGAGATACTGTACGTGCGTATTTTCTAAGCCGTTTTTAAGCATATTCCTCTTAAATGCAGCGACCACAACAGAACAGGTAAATTACTATGACACAACGCAACGTCGGGTTTGAAATACTGCCGCACTGCATCCGCATGGCCATCTTCGATGCAAAGAAAACCCCGGGCCAGGTTACCGCGGTAAAACAGCGGGATATTACCCCTGAAAGCGATATCGGGAAAATCCTACTGGAGATGCTGGAGCAGCCCCCCCGTTTCACTGATCACTTCACTACCGCACTTACGTGGCGCAAATGTTTTGTCCGTACCTTGCGCTTTCCGTTCAAAGAGAAAAGCAAGATTGACGCTGCGGCGCGCATTGAACTTGAAAGTCGCTTACCCGCCGACATCAGTGCTTATACCGTTGCCTCACTCCCCGCAATAAAAGAGGAACAGGGATTTTCCACCATAAGTGTTGCGGCTCCTGATGCGGATATTGCTGCGCTACTGACACCCCTGGACCACATGCGTCTACCGGTTCAAATGCTCGGACTCAGCCCCTTTGCCGAAGCTGACGGGGTGAGCCACTACCACCAGAATGTCCTGTTGGTGAAAGCGCATGCCACCAACCTGCTCATATGCAGCATAAACGCGGGCAATATCAGAACGTATAAAAACTGCGGGGCCATCACAGCCTCGCCAACGCCCCCCGCAGCGACTGACCTAGCACAGCGCATACACCAGGAGGCTGAACTGCTGTGGCGCAGCGCCAAGCTTGATCCGCAACCTCTTTTACTTATCGGAGATCAGGTCACAGCGGCACTGAATAGCGCCCTTGAGCAAAAGGGGCACGAACTCCTCCAGCTGCCGTGGAGCTTGGACGGCAGCCTGGTTGCCCCTGAATTTCTGCCAGTATGCGCCCTTGCACATGCCCGCGAAGATAAAAGTATAAATCTGCGCCGTGGCAGGTTCGCCCTCAAAGGGGGGTGGAGTTCCATAAAGAAACACCTGTACACTGGGGGGATTTTACTCACCCTTAGCCTAGTTCTGGCCGGAACTACTGCGATTGTCACCTATCGACACAAACTGCAACAGGCCGAGACCTACAGAAAACAGATGAGCCAGATCTTTCATCAAACCCTCCCACACGTCGGCGTTATTGTAGATATCCCGCGCCAATTAAAGGCCGAGCTCGAGCAGCTTGAAAAACGAGCGCTCCTGCTCGGCATCGGTAATTCGGCCTCTGCTCTGGCGGCTCTGCGTGAGATATCCCGCTTAACCCCAGAGGATATTAAGCTGGATGTCAAACGCTTCAAATACGATGCTGACAAACTGGATCTCACCGGAGTTACAACCGATTTCGACAGTGTTAACCGCTTGGGAGCGCAACTACGACAGGCGCCCTTGTTCACCGAAGTTAGAATCTCCGATGCAAAAATGGGGCTGGAAGGCAACAAGGTAGATTTCAGGCTGCAGCTCACCCTTTCAACCACCGGAGGCCAACCGTGATCAGCAATCTTTCAATGCGGGAAAAGGCGATCCTCGCCAGCGGATTAATCTTCTGTGTGTTTGTCTTGTTGTACGTGGCGCTCATATCCCCGTTGAGCAACAAACTGCGCACGTTGGAACGTAAAATCAGCGCTGGTGAAACCCAAGTACGCGAACTTCAGGCTTTACAAGAGCAATACCAGCAACTTGAACGCCTGATCAAACAAGTCGGCAGTGACTCTAGCGACAACGCCTCCGGTCTGCTGAGCTTTGTGGAAAACCAAGTACAGCAGGTAGCCGGGCGCGATAAGCTCACCTCCATGCGTCCTGTGGCACCGGTGCGCCACGACGAGATGCTGGAGGAAGGGGTAGAAGTCCGCCTTGAACGGGTCACGTTGCGTCAAATAGTCGATCTGCTCCAGCAACTAGAACAGGCACGTCGATCAGTACGCATAAAAGGACTAGATCTGAAGGTTCGCTTTGAAGACAAAGCCCTGTTTGACGCCACCTTGTTAATTTCTACGTTCAGTAAAGGGTAACACATGGCAAAAAAAGAGAGTGACCACGGCCTGAGTACGCAGCAGAAGCTTAAGTATGCCGCAGCTTTTCTGGCCTTGACTGGGGTAACGTTTCTCCTTGGAATGTGGATCATGTTCCCCGCTGCCAGCCTCGAGCGCAGGCTCAACGCAGAGCTGGCGCATCAGCTGCCCGTGCCGGTGACCATTCAGCAGCTCAAGTGCAGTTTTCCCCTTACGCTGACGAGCGCACACGTGCGCGTTGAGTTAGAGCAATTCCCCATAGAGATTGCCCCCCTGAAACTTAAACCTGCATGGAGTAAGGTGCTATTTTTTAAGCCTGGGATAACCGCAGCAGGCAAAATGTTTGGCGGTTCCTTCAATATTCTCCATACAGCCGGCAGCGGTACCACCGAAATTAACGCGCGGAATATGCACATCGGCGGTGTTATTCCTGGCTTCAACTCCATCACCCTCCAAGCCCGCCTCGACTCCGCCGATATAAATGCCACCTTAGGCGCTGGCGTAGAAATTCACACTGGGACCGTAACCTTAAAAGCACTGACATTGACCGGTCTAGAAAAACTTGGCTTGAATAAAGATGAAATCAACTTCGGTGACTTCACCCTAGCAGCGCATACCGAAAATCAGCGCTTGCAGCTAGAACTCGCCAACCCGCAGGGGGTATTCGGTCTTAAAGCCAATGGCTTCATCGCACCGCCACAACTTTCCCCACAGGCACGGCTAAATATCGAAATCCGTATAGGCAACATGCCCGCAGAATATGCACAACTCGAAGAACTCCTGAGCCTTGCCGGGGTGCGTAAAAACACTGACGGCTATCTCCTACGTTTGAGTGGACGTCTGGATCAACCCTATCTGCGCTAAAGCGGTTATCCACGAACCTTTAGCGCGATAAAGCCCTTAAACCACCCCACCACCCTGCGAACAAAGCACAGGCGCAGCGGTTGACATGCCCCATTTCAATGATTACTGTCAGCAGAACAACCAATAAATCAAGCGTTGAAAGGAACCCTGGGGTTATGAACGATGAATTCGATAATATAGATGACGACGAGATGTTTCAGGATGATGACGAACTTGAGGATATCGGAGAGATAAGCGAAGCACTTCTGTTGGCTACCGATGTATTGCCCGAGCAAATCCCCATCATTCCACTGCGGCCACGCCCTGCCTTCCCCAACATACTCATCCCCATGAGTATCAGCGGCAAGGAAAAAGTAGATATCATTAAAAAAGCTGCCGACAGCCAGTCCCACACCATCGGCATGGTGCTGGTGCGCAATATTGAAGGCAACGATTCGCCAGAAAATTTGCACAGCGTCGGAGTTGTAGGCAAAATCGTTAAAGTAATGAAAAGTGAAGAAGAGAACATCCAGGTGTTGGTGAACTGCCTGGAACGCTTCACCATTGAACACCTGTATGAAACCGAAGATGGGCTGATAGGTAGGGTTAAATACCTCAAGGGCGCAGATGATTCCCAGCGCGAAGAGCTAAAAGCCTACTCCATGGCGATTATCACTACGCTTAAAGAATTAGTCCAGATCAACCCCCTGTATTCCGAAGAAATAAAGATGTTCCTTGGGCGCTCAAGCCTAGATGATCCCGGTAAGCTGGCTGATTTTGCTGCGAACCTCACCTCCGCAGATGGACAAGAACTGCAGCGCGTCCTGGAAACTTTCGATGTGCATAAGCGTATCGACGAAGTGCTGACCCTGCTGAAGAAAGAACTCGAAGTTTCACGTCTGCAGAGCAAAATATCCAAGCAGATAGAGAAAAAAGTTTCTGCCCAGCAGCGTGAGTTTTTCCTGCGCGAGCAGCTCAAGGCCATAAAAAAAGAACTCGGATTGGAGAAAGAGGGCAAGACTAGCGAAATTGAAAAATTCACCGAACGCCTCAAAGGCCTCAAGCTCAATGACGAAGCCCAAAATGCGATCGATGAAGAGCTCGAAAAGCTTCAACTGATTGAACCAAGCTCTCCCGAATACAACGTCAGCCGTAACTATCTGGACTGGCTCACGGTATTGCCTTGGGGCAAAAACACCAAGGACTCCTACAATATACCCAGAGCGCGCAAGGCGCTCGACTCCGACCACTTCGGTCTAGATGACGTTAAGGAGCGCATCCTCGAGTTCATCGCAGTTGGCAAGATGAAGGGGAATATCTCTGGTTCCATACTGTGCCTAGTGGGCCCGCCGGGAGTGGGCAAGACCTCCATCGGCAAAAGTGTAGCTGCCGCGCTAAAACGCAACTTCTACCGTTTCTCTCTTGGGGGGATGCGCGATGAAGCAGAAATAAAGGGGCACCGCCGCACCTATATCGGGGCCATGCCAGGAAAATTCATCCAAGCCATTAAGCAGGCCGGTAGTGCCAACCCGGTATTGATGCTAGATGAAATTGACAAGATAGGGGCCTCTTTTCAAGGCGATCCAGCCTCGGCATTACTCGAAGTACTGGATCCAGAACAGAACAACAGCTTTCGTGACCACTACCTGGATGTCCCTTTCGACCTCTCCAACGTGCTGTTTATCGCCACGGCGAACCAGCTAGACACCATCCCTGCTCCGCTGCTGGACCGCATGGAGGTTATCCGTCTGTCGGGGTATATAATGGCGGAGAAGGTTGAAATCGCGAAACGCTACCTGATCCCCAAGACGCTAGAAAACCATGGTCTGACGCGTAAGCAGGTGAGTATCCGTAAGGATGCGCTGGAAGCCATTGTTGATGACTACGCGCGGGAAGCGGGGGTGCGTGGCTTGGAGAACCGAATCAAAAAAATTATGCGTAAGGCGGCAATGGCGTTCAGTTCAGAGCACACGGATAAAATCATTCTGCATAAAAACGACCTAGAAAAATACCTGGGCAAACCAGTATTTAGTCCGGATGAGATGTTTGAAAATGTTCCCGGGGTGGTAACCGGGCTGGCCTGGACCAGCATGGGCGGTGCCACCCTGCAGATAGAAGCCACCGCAGTTAAAACCAATAACAAAGGCTTTAAACAGACCGGGCAACTGGGCAAGGTTATGGTAGAAAGCTCCGAAATTGCCTACTCATATATAATGGGAAATCTGCTACGTTTCGGCATGCAGGAGGATTTTTTTGACCAACACTTTGTCCATATGCATGTCCCCGCCGGTGCGACCCCCAAAGACGGCCCCTCTGCCGGGATTACCATGGCAACGGCGTTGCTATCTATGATTGGCGGGAAACCAGTACGTAAAAAACTAGGGATGACCGGTGAACTCACCCTCACCGGACAGGTACTCCCTATTGGCGGGGTCAAGGAAAAAACCATTGCTTCGCGGCGCAGCGGGCTAAAGGTGCTGATCTTTCCCGAAAGCAACCGCAAAGATTTTGAAGACCTCCCCGAGCATCTGCGCGAAGGACTAGAGGTTCACTATGCCAAAAACTATAATGATGTCTACAATGTAGCTTTCACCGCAGATCAGGAGAAGAACATATGCGCGTCGAAGAACTAAAACAGGAAGTTATGCAGCTATCCACCCAAGAAAAACAGGAATTTATCCTCTCAGCTCTACCAACCATGGCTGATGAAGCTCTGCAAGATTCAGGGTTTATGCTACGTCTGCTGCCGGTGATGCTGAACATCGTTAAAAAAAGTGGTATCGATCTGCAGCAACTCATGCAGTTTGTTGCACTCCAGCAGGCTAGCACCTCAGAAGATTAAACGGACACACCCATCTGCACCTAGTTTATAGGTGTAACAGCGGATACACGGCTGCAGTCAGCTCTTGGCTGCGGCCGTCGCCGCCCCCCTCACACCACATTAGCGCTAGAGCGGTAAAAGCGGTTTCCATCAGTTCTTTCTGAAACATATTCATCATAATCGGTTGAGGCTCTTCAAACATACTAAGCTGCAACGCAGCACGACAGGCACTGGCGCAGGTTGAGGTTACAGAACGGCACAGCAGTGGACGCACCGGATAAATGGAACATCTCCCCTGCTGGTCCAGAAATACGCAAGGTTGACTGGAGGCAATCCGCTCCTCATCATCCAGCCCGCAAATCATCGCCAGCATCTGTTCCATCCGGGAGCTCCATTCCCCCAACTCAGCGGCACTGCAGGTGCTGCGCAAATGGGCAACAATATTATGAGCTTCGGGCTGTAAGGTCGCCACATTGACGCAACAGCAGGCCCCACACCCAGCGCCGCAGGCGATGTGGCGCTGATCCTCTCCACTTAGCCCGCGACTAAGAACCTTTTCAACCCGACCGAGAAAATCCTCTAGGCGCAACTGCTCAGGCTGCACGCTCATAACCTGAGCACCAAATTCTGCAATCAGGCTCTGGCTCCAGACATAAAAATCGAATTCCGTGGTGGTACTGGTCAGAATCTGCATGATAGACTCCCTTTACCTTGAATAGAAATAAATGCTGAAATTTAACCATGAGGCTGTCTGTTGAAAACACTTGGGCAGCCATCATGTTGGCTAGCAAAACCTTGTTCTATATGAAACCCTTATACAGCTGAGATTAAATGTCAACCATCCTAACAAACCAACTTTACTCGCCTTTGCTACCATCATTGGTATGCGGTGAGCGTTCTGCCCCAAATTAAGCCACGTAGGCACACTAAGGTTAAGGAGAATAAAATGAAAAAAATGTTTTCAAAGTTACTCATAGGCATGCTTGGCGTTGGATTGGCATTAAGCCTTACTTCCTGCGGCTACAACCAGATCCAGCGCAATGACGAGTCAGTGACCCAGGCTTGGGCCGATGTCGAAACCACTTACCAGCGCCGCTTGGACTTGATCCCGAATCTGGTTGAAACCGTCAAAGCCTATGCCTCCCACGAGCGTGAGACGCTGGAAAACATTACTCAGGCACGTGCCAATGTAGGTAAAATCAATATCAGCAGCCAAGATTTGAATGACCCTGCTGCTATGGAACGCTTTGCGGCGGCACAGCAGCAGATGTCTGGAGCGCTGTCGCGTCTGTTGGCCGTAGCGGAAAACTACCCGGATCTGAAAGCAAGCCAGAATTTCCGTGACCTGCAGCATCAGCTAGAGGGGACTGAAAACCGCATCACTGTCGCACGCCAGCGTTTTAATGCCGCGGTGCAACAATTCAACTCCTCCATCCGCACCTTCCCCAACAACTTAACCAACAAGTTTTTGCTCAAACTTGAGCGCAAGGAACCTTTCAGCGCAACTGCTGGAGCCGAAACTGCTCCCAAGGTGACGTTTTGATTTTGTCTGCTCTGGCATACCTGCGCTCACTGTCTGCAGTATTAATCTGCGGCGTGACCTTGCTTATGCCATACTCCGTTGCAGCCTCACTCTCACCTGTGGCATTACCAACTGGGATTAATGCCTATGTAATGGATCAGGCCGAGATGCTTGATAAGGAGTTGGAACAAAAACTCACCGCGTTTCTGCGCCAGTTCGAACGCAGCGACTCAACCCAGGTTGTCGTGGTAACAATACCTACCCTGCAAGGGCGCGAAATAAGTGCGTACAGCATTGAGCTTGCGACCAACTCCGGCTTGGGGCAAAAGAGACTGGACAACGGAGTCCTGCTGCTGGTAGCGCGTGCGGAGCGCAAGGTGCGAATTGAGGTGGGCAAGGGGCTTGAGGGGGAACTCACCGACCTGCTCGCTGGGCGCATTATCGATACCGAGATTGTGCCCCATTTCAAACAAGGAGACTTTGCGGCAGGAATAGTGGCCGGGGTGGAGGCTATAGTTGCGAGTATCCGTGGAGAATACGCCGGGACTAAAGACAAGGAGCGCAACCCCTACGGTTGGCTAATTGTCCTGCTGATCCTTGCCCCTAACCTGCTAGCTCTTGGTTCAAAGCGTGGGCGCTCGGGTTTTATCTTTGTTCCCGGTGGCCTCGGTGGCAGACGTGGTGGCCCAGGAGGATTCGGTGGCGGCGGCGGTGGATTTAGCGGCGGCGGTGGTGGTTTCGGCGGGGGCGGCGCCTCCGGCAATTGGTAAACATGGATAGGATATAACCACATCTCCCCCACGAAAAATATGTGCACGGGAGATAGAACCACAGGAGATGAAATGATACCACGAGCGGCACATGATTTTTTTAGTCCCGAAGAACAAAACCAGATCCGTGCGGCAGTAGCCCGCGCGGAGGGGCAGAGTAGCGGAGAGGTGGTCCCGGTCATTATTGACCAAGCATCGAGCTATTCTCGCACTACCGCACGTAGCGCGTTCATGCTGACGATGGCCCTTACCGCCCTGACCTTATGGCTAATACCCGACGTTGGGAGTGCCCACCTATTCTGGCAACTGCCCTTAGGGAGTATCATCTCGTTTGCCATTTTCTGTTTTATTATCGAACAGATTCCGGCTCTTAAGCGCTCCCTTTTACCGCAAAGCGAAATTGATGTTGCCATGCAAACCCGCAGTTTTGAAAACTTTGCCCGCCACGGGGTGTACAAAACCAAGGCAAGAAACGGCATCCTTATTCTTATCTGTTTGCTCGAACACCGGGTTGAAATTCTGGCTGATGAAGGGATCAATGCCAAAATTGATGCGACAGAATGGCAAAAGGTGGCGGACGAAATTGCCGCTGGTCTCAAACAGGGGACTGCGTGCGCATCTCTGTGCTCTGCCATCAACCACTGTGGCGAGTTACTCGCCACCCACTTTCCCCACAGCGCGGCAAGCGCAGCTGCTGATATCAACGAACTACCCGACCTGATTATCCCCTTGCGTTCCTAACCCTGACTTTTGCAAGATCACTGGGCTTAAGGCTGCGAAGAAAACAGAGAATCAGGGCGCAGTGGGTCACGATGATAATCTAGATGGCGCGATATGTCGTTCCAGCCCGGCAACAGCAAGGTATACATGCGCGTCGCGCGCTTGTGCAGCTCAAGGAGTTGCTGCGCTTGCGCAAGACGCACGGGATTGGCGCGATAGTGGCGCTTGAGCATGGCGCTCAGGCGGGAGAAATTCCCACTTAGAGGGATATCCATCCCGTTGCGACACTGACGCAGAAACGCCTCCCCTTTGGCGGTTGCCCCCAACAAAGGGATGAATGGCACCCCCCCACTGAGCTGCGGTTCCATCTCTGCGGCGGTTACCCCAAGGGCGGTGTAGCACAACAACCGCTGCACCCGAGTGCGGGTAAGGTGACGGGCTTTTACCCCCTCGACCAGCTCAGTATAGGTCCCCGCCTCCAACGCTGCCTGCAAAACCCGCTCATTCAGCCCCGGTTGGTACTGATATATTTGTGTAGGAATAGGTGTAGATGTGGGCGTAGCTGAGGCAGTGGACGTTGACGCGGATGCTTCGCGCAGGCAGCTCCCTGCGACCAGCATAAACCAGCGCTGCATATTACATAGACAGCCGCTTTGGTGCGCCTTACGCAAAATCCTGCCACATACACCTGGAACATAGGGAGTGATATCTTCGTCTGCGCGGAGCAGGTGGCGCACTGCCGTTGCACTTGCAATATGTGCTGTAGTCGGTCTGCAAGCATGAAAACTTCCCCCGATGCGAGGGATAGTCAGCGGTAGCAGCCGAATATGCGCAGCCGCGCCCAGGGCACGCAGATATGCCAGGGCAAGAATATTGTTGGGCGCATTCAGGACTACCTCCTCGCTGATGCTTAAATCCGAAGCAGGCAGCTCGCGTTTGCTCCGTTCAAGATGCAGTTGGCGTGCGGTCGGGTAGTTTTGCCCATGGCGAAAATGCGCTGCTCCACCATGTTCCACAGATTCAAGGGAGGTTAATACGGTCGCCAAATGTTGCAGTTCCTGCAGATTCCCGCTCTCGCTCCCAAAGCAGAAACAATCCAGGTGAGGGGAAAACGCGTTGAGGACTTCCAGTGCCCCAGCAGCAAAATGGGGGGCACTGTTGCAAGCCCAGGGGAACGGCAGCTCCACCACCACATCGACCCCACAACTTAAAGCCATGCGCGCCCGTTCCCATTTACCTAAGATGGAAGGCTCACCGCGCTGAAGAAAATGCCCCCCCATGACCGCCACCACTACATCAGCGCCGCTGCACCGTCTGGCCTGCTCCACGTGATGGGCATGACCGTTATGGAATGGATTGTATTCGGTAATTAAGCCTACAGCGCGCATATCCGCCTACACTATTACCGGCAGACGTCGAATTATTCTGCATTCATCGGGGGTGGTCACGGTTTGATACGCCAAGGGCTCAACTCCAGCGTGCAACACCTCACGCAAGATGCGGGCGTAGTCAGGATCGATATCCGCCGCTGGGGCAAAAACCTGCGCCTCGGCGCGTTGGATTAAAAACAGGATAATGCCACGCTCGCCACGCGCACAGGCCTGACGCAATGCGTGGAGGTGGCGCTGACCCCGGCGGGTAACGGCGTCGGGGAAACATGCACAGGCGGGGGTGCCCATATAGGTCACATTTTTCACCTCTATCCAAACCGTATCTATACCATGCTCAAGGCGAAAATCGATGCGGCTCTCACCCAAGCGCTGTTCAGGTATTACCTGATAGGCACCAAAGCCTTTAACGCTGCCTTGCGCCAGCGCCTCTGCCACTATTTTATTGCTGCGTTGGGTGTTGATATCAACCCAGGAATCCGCCACTTCGATCAACTCCAGCGTATGTGGATATTTGCGGGTGGGATTGTCACTGCAGGAAAACATGACCCGCGCGCCAGGTTCAGAGCACTGCTTCATGCTACCAGTGTTGGGGGTGTGAGCGGTGATCACTTCACCGCCTGCAAGCTCAATATCTGTCAGAAAGCGCTTGTAGCGCCGACGTAGGGTGCCACTTTGCATCTGCGGCAGAATCATACATCCTCGCTCGTGTCGGAGCCTGTAGTCTTGCGCAGCAGGCGCTCCAGCTTGGCGCGTTTGCGCTCCACCGCAAGATCTACCTCTTGGGGGCCAAACATCCAGCGCAGCTGCCCCATCATCAAGATGACGTCAGCCATCTCATCAATAACCGCTTGGCGCGAACCCTTGGCGCGCCGATAGTGGAGCAGAGCCACGCTGAGTTCAGCGCACTCCTCTATGCTCTGATCGTATTGGGCCTGTTCACCCCAAACCGCCAGAGTACGACGATATAGGTCAATTAGTGAGTCCGCCTGCAAAGTGGGATGTAACCCTCCTGTTGTTTCTGGCCTTGCCGTTGTTTCTGGCCTTGCCGTTGTTTCTGGCCTTGCCGTTGTTTCTGCCCCTACTTTTGCATCGCTCTTCGCTTCTGTTTCCATCGCCCTGACATCATTTCCATATAAAAAGATTCACCCTAGCTAGCCTATTTGCGTAGATTCAACGCGCTAGGCCACCATGACCCCGTCGCGCGTTGTCTCCTTCACCAGATACATCATTTTGTCGGCAAGGCGGATAAGGTCTTGCTTATTATCCACGTCTTCCGGCAGGGTCGCAATTCCGAAACTTGCCGTAACCTGGATATGTGCTCCACATTCGGTGCTCAGTACATTGCTGCGAATGCGCTCATGCAGATCAGTAACCAGTTCGAAGGCACCCTTCTTGTCCGTCTGCGGCAAGATCAACACAAACTCATCCCCGCCATAACGCGCTGCGCAGTCAATATCTCGAATCCGCTTTTTGATCAAACTGCCGATTTCAGCTAAAACCCTGCTGCCAGTAAGATGCCCGTACTGATCGTTTACCAGCTTGAAGTGGTCCAAATCCATAAACACCAGCGCCATTGAATTGCCAAAGCGCTGCGTGCGCCGAATTTCAATGTCTAAAACCTCGTCAAAATATCTCGCGTTAAACAACCCGGTGAGATCATCGGTTATCACCAACTCGCGCACGCGACTGAAATTGCGCGCGTTGGATATGCCGATGGCGACATAATCGGCTATGGTGCTAAGCAACATAAGATCATTTTCATCAAACAGAGGGTCGTCGCGCCCATTCACCAGTTGCATCACTCCGAGCAGTTGCCCCTGAATCTGCACTGGAACACACACGATGGAGCCAGCTTTAAAGCCTATCCGGGTTTCCGAACTGGCGCAGTAGCGCTCATCGTCCGCAGCCTTGGCTATAAGAGCTGGACGGCGGTTTTGGGCGACCCATCCCGCGATCCCCTGTCCCATACGCAGATGCTTACCTTTAAGTTGCGCGGTTAAGTCTGAGACTACGACGTCGTAAACAAAGGTGTTGCTTTCTCTATCGTACAGCAATAAAAACCACGCCCTAGATTTAAAGAGGAGGTTTGATTTTTCAATAATGATATTGGTGAGTTCATCTATATCGAGCGTGGAGGTAAGCGTCTTGCCGATCTGCACCAGAGTTTCGAGCTCTTCATTACGCCGGTGCAGCATCTCCAACAAGCGGCTATCGTCTTTGTCGTATGTCATCCATTCCTCCGGAAGAACTCTGCCCGCGCATGCAGCAGTGGGACAGGGGGTATAAGATTTCAGTCTATCGAGCTTAACTTAAATACCTACTCCCTGAATTTAATAGCAAAAATATGTTTTATTATAAAGATTCCTCCCTCAGGTTTCAATCTATCTATTGACATAGACTCGGTGCGGAGTGTAAAACTCGTCAACCCATTATACTCACTTGGTTAACCTATGGAGCTTTAGCATGCACCCTACGCCACAGCGACGGCAGCATAAGCGCGGCGCAACTCTATTTGCGGCATTAATTCTTGGACTTCTTACCCTGCAACTGATTCTAGCTGAATCATGTGCCGGAGAGCAAACAAACCTAGGAACCATCATGGTCACCGCCACACGCACCTCAGAACCCCTAACGGAGATAAGTCAGTCAGTTCAGATTATATCGCGCGCAGATATCGAAGCGAGCCCCGCCACCGATCTATACCAAATTCTGGCGCAGATAAGCGGCGTGGACGTCAGATCTAGGGGGACGTCTGGGGCGCAGGCCGATGTAAGCATCAGAGGTGGTAATTTTGAACAAACCCTCATTCTGCTTAATGGCATAAGTATGAGCAATCCCCAGACCGGACATCACAACCTGGATATACCGGTACACTTAAATGATATAGAGCGAATAGAGGTACTCAAGGGGCCGAGCGCCCGCATATACGGAGCTAATGCCATGTCCGGCGCGATAAATATCATCACTCGCACTGCGGCTGAACCCGAAATGCAAATAGAGTTGGATGGCGGCAGCTATAATTACACCCATGCCAATCTTTCCGGCACCTTCAAGACCGGGGAGTGGGGGCACCGGGTCAGTGCTGGGCATAGATATTCCTCCGGTTTTGATGCCGACGAGCCCACCGGGCTCAACACCAAAAGCCTGAGCACCACGAGCCGAGGCAGTTTCAACAATGCTGACCTTGAGATAGGCGCTGGCTACCTGGATAAGAATTTTGGCGCCAGCCGCTTTTATTTTGACGCCCCAGAACAGAAAGAACACACCAAAACCCTGCTGGGCTACAGCGCAATGGATATATACACCAGCACCCTGCACTGGCGCCCCCATGTGAGCTATCAACGCCACGAAGATATCTACTCCTTTGCCAATTCTGGTCAATGGGATACCAATAGCAGCACTACAGATAAAATAATAACTGCCCTTACACTGGACGCGGAAACGGCTTATGGACTTACCAGCATCGGGGCCAACCTTGAATGGGAGCGGATTGTGAGTAACAGTTTGGGTGATCACAATCGCGGCCAGCAAAGCGTATTTATCAATCAGCGTCTGCCATGGGGTGACAGAGCAACCTTGGGAGGTGGCCTTTCTGCAGTACACTATTCTGATTGGGGTTGGGAATACTGGCCCGGCGCGGACCTAAACCTGAAGGTTTATAAACATCTCACCTGGTTTGTTTCTGCGGCAAAATCATTTCGCATCCCCACCTATACCGAGATGTACTACAACACCCCGATGAACATCGGCAGCCCGAACTTAAAAGCAGAAGAAGCCTGGACGTGGGAGACGGGGCTGCGCTACTTACGCAGAAGCCTTGAGGCGAACCTCGCTCTGTTCCAGCGCGACAGCGACAATCTCATTGAGTGGGTGCGTAGTGGTTCCGACCAGCCATGGGAGGTGCATAACATCGCCAGCAGCACCACCACCGGCGTGGAGACTGGAATTCGCATCAGGCAGCCCCTGGCACAGATTCCACTACTGCAACAACTCGCATGCACTTACACTTATCTTGATACAGAGCAGGATGCTAAAGGGCTTGAGACAAAATATGTGCTGAACAATCTACGCCATCAACTGCATACATACATGGACATCGACTGGCTTAGCAACGTGCAGCAGCGGGTAGCGCTACGCTATGAGCAGCGTCTGCACGGGGACTCCAGCACAGTGGTGGACACCAGCCTGAGATGGGAGATCAGCGGGTCATTGATCCTTAAGGCTTCCGTCACCAACCTATTTGATACCGATTATATAGAAGCTGGCTTCGCCCCAGCACCAGGGCGCTGGATCCAAGGAGGGATATCCTGGCGCATCTGAAATATTGCCCTGCGCAAAAGTGCTCTGCCTTGGGGCGAAGAAACTCCCGCCAAACGAAACAGGCGCCAACATCCATTGTTGGCGCCTGCAGATCTAACCCTCTAGGTCATACTGCTATTTCTGCAAAACCTTTATGACTGCGGAGAAATCTTCCTCACCGAGGCCCTGTTCCATCGCTTTCTTGTATACATCGATTACTGCATCCAGCCCCGGTAGATTGGTGCGCGCAATTCCTGCAGCTTCTTTTGCATCAAGCAATCCTTCATACACATACTTCAATGCCAAGTTGCGTTGGAAGTTACCCCGAGCCACGGAGCGCCCTTTCTTGTGTAGCATGGGTGAAACAACCCCACCAGCATCGAGTACTTCCATGATCTGGTCGTTGTTGAATCCAAGACGTTCGCCTAAAACCAAACTCTCTGCCAACGCTGCCATCAGGTGCGATTGCATGAGGGTGACGACAAATCTCATCCTAGTGCCATCACCTATTTCTCCAACATGCATGATGTTAAGGGCTACGTGGGACAAAACTTCACGGCAGCGACTTACTACCCCTTTATCCCCTCCAATAAGCACCGTCAACAATCCGTGGGCCGCATGTTCGCTGGTGCCCCACACCGGAGCATCGAGAAAGTCAATGCCGCGTGCTTTGGCTTCTCGGGCGACATCCTGTGTCATGTCCAAGCAGTGCGTGCCCATGGCGCATAAAATGGCTCCGGGCTTACACCCGCTAAGAAAACCACCTTCGCTTGAAAGTGTCTGCTTCAACTCATCTTCATACGGCAGAACCGTAATTACGATATCCTTACCCTCAGCCGCCTCCAGAGGTGATTCCGCTGCCCGGGCGCCCTGCTCCGTAAGTTTTTCTACCGCCTCTTTTTTGTTGTCGAACACGGTCAGATCATAGTCACCCTTAAGCAGGTTTTGCGCCATTGACTTACCAACTGTACCGAGACCGATGAACCCAATTTTCTTGATCATAGCTTTTCTCCTCGTCTGCGTTACTCAGCAGGCGACCAGCGTTTCAGATCCCTTTATCCGCGGCTGCTTCGCCCATATATGTTACTTTATGCCATCCTTCGAATTAGCCGAATTTACACATGATTTTAAACAGACATTGATTATTAAACGAGCGCGCCCCATATGGCAATACTCAATGTGCCTCGGCCCAGTTTTTTCCCCACCCGAGGCTAACGTCCAGGGGCACCTTCAAGTGCATGACGTTTTCCATGCAGTGGCGCACCAGCGCTTCAACCTCGGCACATTCGGCGTGCGGCACATCAAATACCAGTTCGTCATGTACCTGCAGTAACATGCGGGTTTTGAGCCCACGTTCCCGCAGAGCCCCCCATATCCGAACCATCGCCACCTTGATGATATCCGCCGCAGAACCCTGTACTGCATAGTTTACCGCGTTTCGCTCAGCGTTGCTGCGCACCTGACCGTTGCGGCTATTTATTTCTGGCACCGCGCAACGACGCCCCAGCAGGGTTTTAACATACAGATCTTGCCGCGCACTGTTTTTTTGGCGCTCAAAAAACTCCAGCACCTGCGGATAGCGCGCAAAGTAGCTGGTAATGTACTCTTTGGCCTCTGCGGTAGATATTTTAAGTTCGCGGCTAAGGCTGTACGCCCCCATACCATACAACAATCCGAAGTTGATTGTTTTGGCATAGCGTCGCATATCCTCGGTAACCATCTCGCTAAACACGTTGAAAATCTGCTGTGCGGTGCGCAGATGAATATCCTCGTGGGCATTAAAGCCCTGAATCATATTGTCATCATCAGCCATATGCGCCACTAGGCGCAACTCAATCTGCGAATAGTCGGCTGCCAATAGCATATTCCCCTCCGTAGGGACAAATGCTGCGCGGATGCGCGGACCGTAGCTGCCCCGAATCGGGATATTCTGCAGATTCGGGTTACTCGATGACAAACGCCCGGTGGCGGTCACCGCTTGATTGAACGAGGTATGAATCCTGCCGGTTTCGGGATGAACCAGACGCGGCAAGGCATCGGTATAGGTGCTCTTGAGCTTGGCGAGGGAGCGATATTCGAGGATACGTGCCACAATTTCATGTTCCGCAGCCAACGGCGTCAGCACATCTACCGCCGTGGACCAGCCGGTCTTGGTCTTTTTGCCGTGAGGTAAGCCAAGGTTGTCGAACAGCACTTCGCCCAGTTGCTTAGGTGAATTCAGGTTGAACTCAGAGTCAGCCTCAGCGTAAATTTTGGTTTCAAGTTCCGCTATCTGCGTGCCGAAATCGCTACTTAGGGCTTGCAGATGCGCACTGTCGAGACTGATCCCTTCCCACTCCATATCGGTGAGGACACCAAGCAGAGGCAACTCCACGTCACTGAGCAGCGCGCTCACTTCAGCGTCAAACCTCCCTTTAAATAGCTCATACAGGCGCAGGGTGTAATCTGAATCCTCCACCGCGTATGTAGTCGCCTGCGCCAGCGGTACCTGGGCAAAGGATATTTGTTTTTTCCCGCTCCCGGCAATCTCAGAAAACTCAAGCATGCGATGGCTCAGGTGCTCCAGTGCCATGGCGCTGAGTCCATGGGAGCGTGAGGCTGGAAACAGCAGATAGGATTGCAGCATGGTATCCGCCACAATACCACGCAATTCAACCCCAGCCCGGCGTAGGACCAGAGCATCATATTTTATGTTCTGTCCCACCTTAGGCCGGTGCCGCGCTTCAAGAACCGGGCGTAATGTCTCCAATACAACATCCCGTTCCAGCTGGGACTCAATAGCATCCTCAAGGCGGTGACCCACCGGAATGTACCAGCCCTGCGCGGTTTCAACACTGAAGGAGAGCCCGACAAGGTCGGCGCTCATGGCCTCTACCGATGTCGTTTCGGTATCAAGGCTGAAATACTCTGCCGCTTCAAGAATCCCGACCAGCTCCTTCAACGCAGCGGTAGTGGTTACGCAGATGTAATCGCACTCTTGCTGCGGTTTTGACTCATGCTCCGCAAACTCATCGTACAATTGTTGAAATTCAAGCTCACGGAAAATTCGGGCCAGTTCTTTTCGATTCGGCTCGGGGATGGTGCAGTCTAGACGAGTAAGGTCGAGTTCGAGGTCATCTGAAAGGGTGACAAGTTGATGCGACAATCTGGCCTGATCAGCGTACTCTTTCAAGTTCTCCCGCCGCTTCGGTCCGGACACTTCATCAATATTTTGCAGCAAGTTCTCGAGACTGCCATAGCGGGAAATAAGCTCGCGGGCAGTCTTTTCCCCTATGCCTGGCACCCCGGGCACATTATCGGAGCTATCTCCGGCCAGCGCCTGCACTTCAACCACCAGCTCCGGCCCACCCCCAAAGCGCTCCGCAACTGCAGCCAGATCGAATACCTTGTCTTTCATGGTATCGAGCATGGTCACTTTTTCGCTCACCAGTTGGAGCAGATCTTTATCCCCACTGACAATAGTAACCGGCAGATCTCTGGCACGATAATGACGCACAACGGTGGCAATAATATCGTCTGCTTCGTATCCTTGAGTCTCTAAAGAGGCAAAGCCGAATCCGGCCACAATCTGCTTTATCAGGGGGATCTGCTCTACCAAATCGTCGGGCATCTTGGCACGATTGGCTTTATATTCCGGATAGAGTTCATGCCGGAAGGTAGGTCCTTTGGCGTCATATACCACGATAAACTCATCGGGATTGTGCTCGCGCACCACCTTCAACAACATCTTGGTAAAACCGAACACCGCGTTGCACGCCTGCCCGCGCGAAGTAGATAGATGGCGGATGGCATAATAAGCACGATAGATGTAGGAAGATGCATCGACTATATACAGATGTGGGTGGTTCTGCGCCAAGGTTTGGTCCCTTTTCAAAGCAGGTGTGGAAAACAAGTTATTCAATTACAATAAGCCAAACTTTTTCATGCGGTAGCGAAAAGCATCGATTCCTAGGGACAACTTACGCGCGGCACGCGACTGATTGTGGCCACACGTTTCTAGCGCCTGCTCGATCAACTGTTTTTCCACCACCTCAATATCAACCCCCTCTGGAGGGAGAACAAAATCATAACGACTGCGTTCAGAGCTACTAAATTGCGCCTCTGCGCTGCGGGGGATGGTGCTAAGATTAAGATACTCGGCGTCCTCCAGAATCACCTCACGCTCCACCATATTGCGTAGTTCACGAATATTGCCGGGCCACGCATATGCCTGCAGGTAGCGCTGTGCTTCGGGAGTGAAGCCTTTAATCTGTTTGCCGAATTCCTGATTGAAACGCTCGACAAAAAAATGTGCTAGCGGCAGGATGTCCTCGCGGCGCTCCCGTAGCGAGGGGAGATAAATCGGTATGACCTGAATACGGTAGTATAGATCCTTGCGAAAGGAACCATCTTCTATCCCCTGTAACAACTCTTTATTAGTGGCAGCAACAATGCGCACATCAACGCACACATCTTTACTTCCACCCAGACGCCGGAATGAACGCTCCTCCAGAACCCGCAACAGTTTGGCTTGCATCCCAGGGGGCATATCCCCAATCTCGTCGAGAAAGACTGTGCCGCCGTGGGCCATTTCAAAAAGCCCTTTTTTTTGGATTTTGGCGTCGGTAAAGGCACCTTTTTCGTGCCCCATCAGCTCACTTTCCAGCAGGGTTTCCGGCACCGCAGCACAGTTTATCGCTACAAAGGGCTTATCCATCCGCGCACTGCCATCATGAAGCGCTCTGGCTATCAACTCTTTTCCGGTGCCACTTTCACCCTGAACCAGCACCGTGCCAGCATCACTACGCGCAACCTTTTTCACAACTTCCATAACCTGGGCCATCTGCCAACTACTGGCGATTATCTCGCCCATTCCCAAGTTGCGCTTGTTTTCACGCCGCAGATGTTCAACTTCCTGCTTTAGGGCTCTATTTTCCAGCGCCTTGTCGATCACAGTCAAAAGCTCATCTATATTAAACGGCTTGTGGATATAGTCAAAGGCACCAAACTGCATCGCCTTTACCGCCGTCTCCAACACCCCAAGCGCGGTTATCATAATGACAACTATGGATGGATCGCTCTTTTTGATCTCTTGCAGGGTTTCAAGTCCGTCAATGCCAGGCATGCTGATGTCGAGCAGAACCAGATCAGGGGTATCTTTTGCGATTATCTCCAGAGCCTGCTCACCGGATTCTGCGGTCTGCACCACGAACCCATGCTTCAGCAGGTTTTTCTCCAGCGACCAGCGAATAAGCTGTTCGTCGTCAACTACCAGAATTTGTTGATTTTGTTTCATTCCACCCCTTGGTTTTCGGATTCTGCCGTGGTCGTTCCAAACGTCCCCGCCACAGGAAACACCAACGTGAAGGTTGTTCCGCCCGAACTGCTGTGTACCGTTATGCGCCCATTATTTTGCTTCACCAGCTGCTTACAGATAGGCAACCCAAGACCTGTACCCCGATTTTTGGTGGTGAAGAACGGAGTGAAGACTTTTTCACGCACAGATTCAGGGATACCTGCCCCATCATCAGCGATCTCTATCTGGACACAGTCGCGCCCCCCCTCATGGATCTGCGTAGTAGACAAGGACACATGCCCTCCTGCTGGCGCCGCCTGCAGTGCATTGATAAGGATGTTGAGTAATACCTGCTGTAACTGTTTGCAGTCAGCCCATATTAGGGGGAGACCATGCCCAAGTTGCCTGCGTTGCTCAACTTTTTTAGCCTCTGGATGCTGCGCCACAAAAAACAGGGTCTCGCAAATCACGTCATTGACGTCGAGATAATCAAACTGGGGAATACCGGGTCGTCCAAACTTGAGTAGATCGGTGGCGGTTTTGTTCAGGCGTTCAATCTGTGCCATTATATCGTTTACCACCTGAAGGCGCTCATCGCCGGCGGGAAAATCTTCCGCGATTAGAGGCAGCGCCCCTTTGATGCCTGCAAGGGGATTTTTAATTTCGTGCGCCATCCCGGTGGCCATCTCTCCAATAGCCGCCAGGCGGTCGGCCTGCTCCATCTGCTGAAAGTGATACTGCTCCAGTTCTAACTGTGCAGCTTCAAGTTTATCCAGCATGGAGTTGAAACTACGCATAAGATACGCAATTTCATCATTATATTTTGGTGCCATGCGGATATTCTTCTCACCCGCCTCTACCCGCGCCATGCGCCGGGTAATAACCTGAATAGGCTTGCGTACATACCGCACCAGAATACATGCAACCCCGACAGAGAGCAACAGGGTGATAAAGATCATGGATAGACTGAAACAGCGGGATGAATTGTTTAGCAATTCGTTGGTGGTGGCAATTGAGTAGTTGAGATTCAGCACCCCCAGCACATCACTCTCATGGCTGTGACACTGGTGGCAGACCTCTTTATTCCGGATGGGGTGTAGAATACTCAGGACATCCTCGCCATCATAGTCGAGCATCACTGAGTCATCCCCGCGGCGATACGCTTCCAACTCGCTCGAAAGCATGGGTTGACCCAGTTCCGCCGCAAATGAAGAGTTGGCGACAATACCGCTGACGGGGTTGAAGATTCGCACAATGCGGAGACTCGGGCCATCGGCTATCAGCTCTAAGGTGTGCTGGAGCTTTTCCGGATCTCCCTGGCATTTGGAGTTAAAGATGGAATTTACCACCGTTACCATAAGAATCTCGGCACCATCACGGGTCAGCTTGAGCATATTGCTACGGTCGCGCTGATAGTGAAACATAGCGAAGACCCCGATCCCGAAGGTGAGCAGAACCACGTTCATGGCAATGATGCGGACTATGAGGCTATTTTTTAGCATTTCAACCCGTATCTTATAAGTTGCGGCAATGTCTGCTCCGCAAGAGAGCTTGGCAGCGGCGAAAGGTTTAATTTAAATGTATGCCATACGCATCAACGCCCTGCATCAAGGTAGGCGCGTACCATATTGTCCAGCCTACCTGTTCTCCAGCCAGGCTTCTCGTGCACACCGGGTTCGTCCGCACCAGCAGACTCTTCTTCGCGTACAGGTACGGAGAGCATAACATCTGTTTGTTTTAGCTCCGTGCGATCTGCGTTTCCAGCGTCTAGCTGGTCGATCCTAGCGTCATATGTTCCATCTTTAAGGTTCTTCAGCATCAAGCGATGCTGATTTTTCATCATGTGCTCCACTTGGGCGGCAAGATCGGAGGCGCTAGCAATATCACCATAATCTGCAACTTCACGCGCAATAATAGAGCCGCCGCGATACAGCAGGGTGGTCACGTGCGCCCGCGGCACTCCACTATCTTCTGTCTGGACGTGATACACGTGTCCTTTGTATTTGAAGTTATGGTTAAATCCGCCTACCAATTTTTACCCTCCTTCAACACTGCCCGCCACTCACTGCGCCATAAACTTTTTAATCTTCTTCACCGCTTCCATGGCGTCATCGGCATAGATATCCGCTCCGATCTGGTCGGCGTAATCCTGGGTAACTACGGCGCCACCAACCATGGTGAACACCTTGACCCCAGCGGCACGCAACGCATCAATGGTCACCTCCATCTGCTGTAAAGTGGTGGTCATCAACGCTGAAAGTCCCACGGCATCAACCTTGTGAGCCACGGCCTGCTCCACGATGCGTGCAGAAGAGACATTCTTACCTAAGTCAATCACTTCAAAGCCGTAGTTCTCCAGCAAGGTGCAGACAATATTCTTACCGATATCGTGAATATCCCCCTCAACCGTCGCCATGATTATTTTGCCATTACTCTGCATTTGTGCGCCGCCCATCTCCTGCTTCAAGCGCTTAAACGCGGTCTGCATGGTCTCAGCACTCAGAAGCACCTGCGGCAGGAAAATCTTGTTCGCGCCGAAACGTCGCCCCACCTCTTCGAGTCCGGGCAACAGGCCATTATTGCTAACCTCCAGCAGGCCATGCCCCTGCTCCAACGCCTGCTCCACCAGGGCAACAATCTCATCCTTCTCACCGCGGATAATGCCCGTGGTCAAGCGCGCCATAATGTCTTCTGCGCTCTGTCCCGCAGCATCAGAGGACGCTGGGGTAACATCTTCGGCAACATTTCCCGCATATGCCTGCACGTAGGCTTCAGCACGTTGATCGTGTCCCAGCAACACCATGGCGCTACGATAAGCATCCTGCATCCGCTCATCGCTGGGATTGATTATCGCCGCGCTCAGGCCGTTATTGAGTGCCATAGCAAAAAAGGTGGATGAAATCAGAGGCCTACACGGGAGGCCGAAGGAGATATTGCTGACCCCTAGAACCGTGGTCAGACCATCTTCATGGGTCAGGGTGTGGATCGCCTCTAAGGTCTGCGCTGCCTGATCCTGCTCGGCAGAAACCGTCAGCGCCAGGCAATCCACCATCACGTCGCAGCGCGGGATGCCGTACTCTTGCGCGCGCGCGACAATCTTTCGGGCAATGGCGATGCGCCCGCTCGCGGTTTTGGGGATGCCTTGTTCATCGAGGCACAAGGCAATAACCGCAGCGCCATATGTGTGCGCCAGCGGCAAAATGGCATTCATGCTCTTCTCTTCACCATTGACTGAGTTGATCAGCACTTTACCATCTGCGGCTTTTAGACCGCGCTCCAACGCAACCGGATCGGAGGAATCAAGCACTAGCGGCAGGGTCGAAACAGAGCTTATCCCTAATACCGCGCGTTCCAAAGCCGCAGCTTCATCTACCCCCGGTGCCCCACAGTTAACATCGAGCAGATGCGCCCCCGCAGCTCCCTGAGCCTGGGCCTCGCGCCGGATATACGCGGTTTTACCCTCACGCAATTCGGCGCTGTAACCTTTTTTCCCCGTCGGGTTGATCCGCTCACCAATGATGGCGCAGCGGATACCCGGGCTGAAGCTGCATACCTCGGTGCGGCTAGACACAAAGCCTCGGCGGCGCACAGGCGCTGTCCAGCTTTGATCGAACGGTTTGAGGGCTTCATGCATCACCCGAATATGTTCCGGGGTGGTGCCGCAGCAGCCACCGATAATTCGCACTCCAAGGTTAAGCAGGCGCTCATGGTACAAGACCATCTCTGCCGGAGTGGCAGGAAATATAGTCTCCCCGTTTTTAAGGATGGGCAATCCAGCATTGGCCTGGACAATCAGGGGGCGATTAGTACAGGTGCGCATTCTACTCAACACGTCGTACATCCCGTCTATCCCCAGACCGCAGTTGCTCCCGATCACATCTACCTGTAGTCCATCCAGGGTTACCGCCGCAGCCTCCGGAGAAGTTCCAAGTACGGTGCGCCCCCCGTCATCAAAGGTCATCATGGCGATTACCGGCAGAGTGGAATATTTACGGCACGCTATAATCGCGGCTTTAAGCTCGCGAATATCCAGAAAAGTCTCGCAGCTGATAGCATCCGCCCCAGCGGCAGTAAAGGCGCGCACCTGCTCGGCAAACACCTCTACCATCTCATCAAAGCCAGCGTCGCCCACAGGCTCAAGAAAACGCCCACTCGGACCGATGCTCCCCGCAACGAAGCCAGAAGCACCTGCGGCACTGCGCGCCAGCTCTATACCACGGCGGTTTATCTCTTCCACCCGCTCCTGCAGCCCGTAATGCGCCAACTTGGTGCGGTTCGCCCCAAAGGTGTTACTAACAATTACTCGAGCTCCGGCGGCGGCGTATTCACGGTGAACCCCCGCAACTACATCGGGTGCATCGAGAATCATCTGTTCGGGACAGTCGCCGGCTTTAAGCCCGCGCGCCTGCAGCATTGTCCCCATGGCTCCATCCAAAATAAGTACCTGCTCACTCAGGGCACGCATAAATTCAGACATCAGTCTATCTCTCCGGTAATTGTATGGTTTGTATATAGATTCTTCACTTCAAGGATATAAATCAGTGTGGTGATAGTGGATCTAGGGGCCCGGAGTCCGTTCTGACCCAACTGGAATCAAGTCTGACTGGTCGGCTAAGATCCACATGCCCCTTGAGGCTTTCAACCCTGTTTCCCTCTATCCAGAACTCAAATTGGGTAAATTCAGGCATATGCGCTGCAATGGAGTTAGTCAGGGCGTGAACGCTAAGCAACTCGGAGCTGCTGCCGCCGGGATGATACTGGGTCAACTCGCGGTTGAAATCTAGTTTAAGAGTGTTGGCATCTACCTTGCGTACACCCAGCAAGCGCGTCTGTTCAGGAATAACCGCTGTCATTCCTTCGGATTTCGGCCCTTGTGCGAGCTCGTTAACGATCAGACTCAACGCGGTGAAGTCATCTCCGGCCTGTGGCACCATGCGTCTTTCTTCCAGCAGCCCATTGGCATCTGGATCTCCGAAATACAAAGAGATCTCCTCTTGCTCTATGGCGGTGCGTGGCGCGTCACTATCCTGTGGGACTGGGCGGACATCGACAAACATCCGGCCAACGACTATCCCTGCGCAAATCAACCCCAGCAAAAGCACTATTATGCGCACGCTGTTTTTATTTTTGGCACTGAACAGGCTCATGGAAACCTCATCATATCGGGTGAAATGGCAGGCAGGGTTACCCGCTCAACTTCTTTTAATTCTTCTCCGAGAAAGGCGCTGCCAACCCGTACAAACCTTGTAGGAACATCGGTGACGTAGAAGCGGCAGCTCCCCACGCGTTTTGGCTTTTCCTGGCACAAGGTATGGTGGTGCCGCAGTAGAGATCTAACCGTAATTGCAGTTTGTGTGGCCGAATCAACCATGTTTACTTGGGCAGGAAGCACTTGACGCAGCGTGTCCTTGAGGAGCGGATAATGGGTGCACCCCAGCACCAAGGTATCAATATTATTCCGCAGCAGAGGAAGCAAATACTCGTGCGCCGCTAGGCGGGCGATTTCGTGGTTGGCCCACCCCTCTTCCGCCAGGGGGACAAACAGCGGACATGCGGCGGTAAAAACCTGAACTCCGTCACGTAGGGTGCTTATCTCGCGCTGGTAGGCCCCGCTGTTGACGGTCCCTTCGGTTCCAATTACCCCGATGCGTCCGGAGGTGGAAATCCTGACTGCTTCCTGCGCGCCAGGGACAATTACCCCAACTACCGGAATATTGAAATGATGGGTTAAAATCTGCAAAGCGACAGAAGAGGCGGTATTACATGCGACAACAATCATTTTCACTTGGTGCGCACATAAAAACTCCGCGGCCTGCAGCGCATAACGCAGGACGGTCTCCGGACTTTTCGTCCCGTAGGGAACCCGCGCCGTATCTCCTAGATAGACTAGGTCTTCGTCGGGAAGGTGCTTCCGAATAGCCTGCAACACCGTCAACCCACCTACACCTGAATCAAAGACACCTATTGTTCGCTGTGGCACTACAACCTCGTTGATATAATAAAAAAGAATGCTGTATGGTTACCCTGTACAGGCATAGATAAGTATAGATACGGGCGCAGAGCCTCAGAACACATCATTTCGCGCCACGCCAGAGTCTAAAAGACGGTAACTTGCACCCACTGTGAGGTCCAAGCTGGGGGATTTCAATTGGCAGCATTAGTTTTTGCGTTTTGCCCCGACCGTGCTACTTTATGCAGATATAAAAACTGCCATTAGGCAACACTTGTGTCACCGAAATTGCCCCTTTGACCTTACTTGAATGGAACCCTGCCATGGAAGCGCTCATAGAATGGCTCAAACCACTGAAGACATCAATGCTTATCCGCTATATTTCCGATTTAGACCTTCTGCATAATTCATGGTTTATTGCCGGAGCAATATTCTTTATCGTTATCTGTCTGCTCCTAAAATGGCGCCTACTTCTTTCCTGCACCCTTACTTTGACCGGACTTATCGCACTGGTATATGTTGTTCACAGCAGTGGGACTGATCTGGAGCACTCCTCCGACAGTTTGTTTATTTTCATTGGCGGCGGGACGGTCCTAGTCTTCTTGTTTGTATACTTTGTCTTCATGCGCGGAGACTGATTCTAAACAGGGCCAAACGGGGATATACAAGGAATATAAATATCCAAATAGACCCTTTCCGGCAGACAATCCATCAAGCACTTCCAGATAGAGAGGTTAAAACGTGACTAAACGAGATATTATCACCTTAGGGATAGGTGCTGCTGTTGTAATATTTTTATTGATGGCCCCTGAAGAAACAACGCCACACATGCCCGTGGATGATATTCATGCGGAGTATCACCGAATATTTAAACAGGATGGAAAGAAAGCGGCAGAAAAATTTTGTAAAGATTGTCACGGTAAACCGGGGCTTGAATTTTCCCCTAAGCATCCCGACCCCAATCGGTGTCTATTTTGCCATAAACCTGAGGGGTAAAACCCCAAAACTGATTCTTAACAAGCCAAAATTACCTTGACAACCACATTGGCGCGGAGTAAATACAACCGCAAAGGTAATAATTAAACGTTAATTCAAAACCTCTCCCAAGAGTCTTACAGCCCAAGGAGGCCAGAATGTCGTTGCAACACGTCTACACATTTTACCGTGATGGATTCCGTTCCATGGTGGTGGGAAAGACCCTATGGAAGATTATTTTTTTCAAACTGTTTATCATGTTTGCGGTTCTAAAGGTTTTTTTCTTCCCTAACTTTCTGGCTACAAACTTCTCTTCTGATGCCGAACGCGCCAACCATGTTCTCGCAAACCTGACTGAACTCCAGGAACATTCTCAGCCCGGTTTAAAATAGGTTTCGCGCGGTATTGTTAATTTGGCCTGTCGCTTGTATTTGTCTGTCATCTATCCACCACCACTTCAACCAGGAGGCAACCCGTGATTGAAAACCTAGACCTCAGCATGGTCAACTGGGCACGCGCAACATTCGCCCTGACTGCCATGTACCACTGGATTTTTGTCCCTCTGACTCTGGGGCTTTCGTTCCTGTGTGCATTTTTCGAATCCATATATGTAAAAACCGGCAATCCGCAATGGAAGAGTCTGACCAAATTCTGGATGACGCTGTTCGGTATCAACTTCGCTATCGGTGTCGCTACTGGCATTATTCTGGAATTTGAGTTCGGCACCAACTGGTCCAACTACTCCTGGATAGTGGGGGATATCTTCGGTGCGCCGCTGGCTATTGAGGGCATTCTGGCATTTTTCCTCGAGGCCACCTTCTTTGCGGTCATGTTTTTTGGCTGGGAGCGTGTATCCACCCGCATGCACCTGTTCTCCACCTGGATGGTGGCGGTGGGCTCTAGCCTCTCCGCCATGTGGATCCTGGTGGCCAACGGCTGGATGCAGCACCCGATAGGGATGACCTTCAACCCAGACTCCGCCCGTTTTGAAATGGACAATCTGTGGGTGATCATCTCCTCCCCTGTCGCCATTGGCCATTTTGTCCACGCTACTAGCTCCGGTTTTCTGCTGGCATCCCTGTTTGTCGTAGGGATCTCCAGTTGGTATCTGCTGCGGAATAAACACAAAAAATTCGCCCTGCGCTCCATCACGGTAGCGTGCGTCTTCGGTCTGCTCAGTTCTGTGTTTGTGGCCTTTAGTGGTGACGAGCACGCCTTTGTCACCTCCTCAACCCAACCCATGAAGCTTGCCGCTATGGAAGCACTGTATACTGGGTCTTCTGGAGCTGGTCTGGTAGCGATGGGGATGCCTAACCCCCTTAAGCAGCCGGGCGATGAACATGATCCATTCCTGTTTAAGGTAGAAATCCCTAAGATCTTGAGCCTGCTCGCCACCCGCGATTTTAACGGCTTTGTCCCTGGTATCGATGATTTACTCTACGGCAATACAGAGCACAACATCATGGGAGTGGACGAGAAAATAGGCTACGGCAAACAGGCAGTCACTGCCCTAGGCGCGTATAAACAGGCGAAAAAAGCTGGCGACACTACTGGGGCGGCTACCGCTCTTGAGATATTCGACCAGCACCGAGCCTATCTCGGTTATGGGCACCTGCTCTCGGTGGAACACGCAGTACCCCCGGTTTCTCTGACATTTTATGCCTTCCGCGTCATGGTCGGCCTTGGAACTTTTTTTATCCTACTGTTTGCGCTGTATCTGTACCTGCTTAAACGCGGCACCTTGGAGCGCAACTATCCCCTGCTCCTGCTTGGGATGCTTGGCATGTTTTTGGGCTACGTGGCGCAGCAGGCGGGCTGGATTGTAACTGAAGTTGGTCGGCAGCCGTGGGCGATTCAAGATATGCTCCCGGTAACGCTGGCACGCTCCAACCTGGATACGGGAACAGTTATGACCACGTTCTTTCTATTCCTATTGCTGTTTACCGTGCTGCTGATAGCTGAGCTGAAAATCATGGCACATCAGATCGCCATCGGCCCGGAAGGAGAATAAATCATGTTTGGAAGCCTTGATTGGTCAACCCTGCAACAACTCTGGTGGTTTATCGTCTCCTTAGTCGGAGCACTGTTCATATTTCTCACCTTCGTCCAGGGGGGTCAAACCTTGCTGTTGACCGTACCCGAAGGGGAAGATGAGAAGAGTCTGATGATCAACTCCCTTGGGCGTAAATGGGAACTGACGTTCACCACCCTAGTCTTATTCGGTGGCGCCTTCTACGCCTCATTTCCCTTGTTTTACGCCTCAAGTTTTGGCGGCGCCTACTGGGTGTGGATTGCTATTTTATTTACCTTCATCATCCAAGCAGTAAGTTACGAATTTCGCACCAAACCCAACAATTTCCTGGGGCAGAAAACCTTTGAAGTGTTCATGTTCATCAATGGCTCGGTGGGAATTCTGTTGATTGGAACTGCGGTGGGGACATTTTTCACCGGTTCCGCGTTTACCTTGAATGACTACAACTTCGTGCAGTGGGGGCATCCCCTACGTGGGCTCGAAGCCGCCTTTAGCCTGTTCAACCTGAGTCTGGGCATGTTCTTGGTGTTTCTGGCGCGCACCCTTGGGGCCCTGTATCTGGCTAACAACCTTGATGAACATGGCCTAGTGCAGCGGCTTAAAAACTCAGCTGCGCTGAACTTTGTCTGCGCGCTACCGTTTCTCCTCTATGTGCTAGTGCGCTTTCTGACCATGGATGGCTTTGCCGTCAACCCTGCGGATGGCAGCGTCTTTATGGAAGCGCATAAATACCTGCACAACCTTATCGAAATGCCCCTGAATCTTATTTTACTTGTAAGTGGGCTAGTTCTGGTTATCGCAGGGGTGATGCTTAACTATTTTACCGCTTCAGTACGGGGGATCTGGCCTGCCGGACTGGGCACGGTCCTTACGGTGCTGGCCATTTTCTTTCTGGCTGGATACAACAACACCGCCTTCTATCCGTCAAAACTCGACCTAGACAGCAGCCTGACGATTTACAACGCATCCAGTAGCCACTACACCCTCACCATGATGAGCTATGTCGCCCTGCTGATTCCAGGGGTGGTAGCCTACATCATCTGGGTATGGCGCCATATGGATCGAAAAAAACTGTCGTTAGTCGAAATCTTGTCCGATAAAAAAAGTTATTAACCCAAGGAGGTATAAAATGCTTTTACTTACACTGTGGGCCGTCCTCATTGTAGCAGCCTATTTTGGGGCGCTGAAGTTGCTGAGTAGTTTCGATCTTCTATGATCTACAAATTCTTGCCCGTTTGCTAAAACCTTCTGAACCTTGGTGCTCAGGGGGTTTTAGCTTTCGCGTTGTTGCGGCACTGGCACCGCTATCCGCTATGAAACAAGTCGCTACACCTTGAAAATAAGCACAACTGCGCTAAATTTACAGCACAAGGAAACTCAGTCTCGCCGAGAAACCAGCAGGTATGTCCGTTTCTCTTTTACCTTTTAATGTTATTCAATCTAAAGGAGTACGAACCATGAAACGTTTTGTTGCACTGGCTGTCACCCTACTATTGACAGTCTCCTCCATGGCATTTGCCTCTACCGACGCGCTGCGTTCCATGAGCAAGAGCATGTTCAAACCTGTCCCGCAGAGCGCACCCGCGCTTAAGAGCAATATAGCCACTGCAGAAAAACTCAAACTCGGGCATATGCTCTACTTTGAACCGCGCCTGTCCGCGTCTCAGTTGATCAGCTGCCAAACCTGTCACAACGTTGGTCTTGCTGGCGGTGATCTGCAGGAGACCTCAACCGGACACGGTTGGCAAAAGGGGCCGCGTAATGCGCCCACCACCTACAACGCTGTATTTAATACCGCCCAGTTCTGGGATGGTCGCGCGAAAGACCTCGCCGAGCAGTCCAAGGGCCCCGTTCAAGCATCGGTTGAGATGAATAACACTCCAGAAAACGTCATCAAGACCCTAAAATCTATGCCTGAGTACGTCAAGCGGTTTGAGCAGGCGTTTCCGGGACAGAAAGACCCAGTTACCTTTGACAATATGGCTGATGCCATTGAGATATTCGAAGCGACTTTGATTACCCCCAATGACGGCCTCGACCGCTTTATGGGCGGTGACGACAACGCCCTGAGAGCAGACCAAAAGCAGGGACTTGAGCTGTTCATCTACAAAGGCTGCGTTGGCTGCCATGACGGAGTAAACTTGGGTGGAACCGGCTACTACACCTTTGGTGTAATGGAAAAACCCAATGCCGACCTGCTTCCTAGCGGAGATAAGGGACGCTTCCAAGTAACCAACACTGCCGCGGATGAGTACGTATTCCGCTCGCCGGCGCTGCGTAACGTCGCCCTAACCTACCCGTACTTCCATTCCGGTAAAGTGTGGGACCTGAACGCTGCCGTAGAGATCATGAGCAGTTCCCAGTTGGGCATGAAACTAAACCAAGAAGAGGCCGCCAAAATAACCAGCTTCCTCAAGGCGCTCAGTGGAGATCAGCCTCTAATCACGCACCCGATCCTGCCACCGAGCACCAGTACAACCCCTCAACCTGTCCTTACTATAAAAAGTGCCACTACCAACTAAACAATGGGCAGAAGGTGTGGTGATCTAAAACATCGCACCTTCTGCTTACTGTCTTAAACGGGATTGCCCGTTAACACAGATAGACGGTTAAAACCGAACTTCAATCAAGAACACCACAAAGGAGATCTATCCATGGCAAATAAACGCACTGGTGTAATTACCTTCAAGCAAAACCCTATGACTCTTCTCGGTCCAGATATTGCCGTCGGCAGTCAAGCTCCCGATTTCAAGGTGGTTAACACTGATCTGCAACCGGTAACCCTCGCCAGCGCAAAAGGTAAAATTCAGTTGATAGCTGTGGTCCCTTCCATCGATACCGGAGTTTGTGACACCATGACGCGCAAATTCAATCAGGATGCTGCGGCTCTGCCTGATAGTGTTGCAGTGTATACGATCAGCATGGATCTTCCCTTCGCCCAAAAACGCTGGTGCGGCGCTGCCGGCATCGAACGGGTTAAGCTCCTCTCCGACTACCAGGAGCGTAACTTTGGTCTAAACTATGGTCTGCTGATAGACGAACTCAAGCTCCTCGCACGCGCGGTGTATGTTATCGATGCTACCGGCAAGGTGACATACCGGGAGATCGTCTCAGAAGTGACAGATGAGCCGGATTATTCCGCGGCCCTGAAAGCGGTAAAATCGCTACTATAGGCGCCACATAGGCGGCTCAACCACAATAGTAATCAAACGGTTAAAGGCCCTTTCCCAGAAGGGCCTTTAATTTTATCTTCGCGAAATGGTTCATACAACCAAGGGAAGTGACCCCTCTTTTCAGGTAGCAGAAATAGACATCAAAGACAGATGGACCACCACAGCTAGGCTACCCGCCCGAGATGGTTGGCCGAAGGGTGAAAGATTGACAAAAACACACGGATGGAATACATATCAACTTAATAAGTTAAATGTATTATCTAAAAAAAGCTCAACAACGCAAATCCTGACTGCCTAGAGGTGCGCAATGAAAACATGTTTAATTGTTACAACATGCTTCTTAGTGCTCTGTAGCCATACAACCTCCTTATACGCACAGGAACCATTGCGCTTTGCACCCTTGGTGCCAATGTCAAAAGAATATACAACCCTTCAATTTGCCAATTTCTGCGTTACCCTCGCGAAAATAACCAAGCGCGATGTCAATCTTGTTTTGCTGGAAAACTATGCAGACATTCTAAATGCCCTAGCAGAAAACACCTTGGATCTGGCATATCTTGGGCCTCTGCCATACGTGATAGCCACCCAACGCAACCCCCATATAACTCCTCTTGTCCGCTTTCTGGATCAGACAGGGGAAACTGAATATACTTGCGCGCTAGTCGCCTTCGGTAGCAGCGAATTGCCACCCGACATCACCAGCGTTGCCTTGACTCAGCCGTATTCGACCTGCGGTTTTCTGGTTACTGAATCCCTTCTGCACCATTACGACTTAAGCCTAGAATCAACCCCATACACATACAGCGGCAATCATGAACATGCAGCTCTGGCAGTTATACGTGGCTACGCTTCGGTAGCTGGGGTAAAGACCTCCATTGCGCGCGAATATGCCAACCTCGGTCTTAACATCCTGCTCCAGAGCGAACCGGTACCAGGGTTTGTGTTGGTTGGCAACAGCGCTACCCTCAGCAGCGCAGAATTACAACACCTTCGGGACGAACTTCTGAAAGGCGCACAGACCCCAGGGGCTGTTTTCACTAAAAAGCCTGAGGATGCGATAACCAAGCATGGCGTGATACCGGTTGCCGATGAAGACTATGACGGTATCCGCCAGATGCTGCACGATCACCCCGTGCCTGAGCTCGCCCTATGAACTCAATCACCAGAACCACGCTTGTTTTTCTACTTATGCTCGTAGCCGGCGCTATTCTTATTTTCTACCGTTATGATCAGCTGAGCGAAGGACATTTGGAGCTAAGCACTTCCAGTCAGAGAACCGCCATCGACAGCACACTTAACACTTATAAACTTTTATCCGATACAATTTTTTCTGAAATAATCAACACCGACGAAACCCTTACGCTAGTCAATTCCATCGTCGAGAGTTCTGGCGATCAACGCAATCTGCAGCGAGGACTATTATACCGTAAACTCGCACCAATATATGAGCGCCTACGCCCAACAAACGTGCGCCAACTACACTTTCATTGCCCCAATGGCAACTCCATGTTGCGTCTGCATACGCCTGCGCATTCGGGTGATCCCCTATTTGACATTCGCTCCTCAGTAGAAATTGCTAACACCGAACTACGCGAAGTACACGGTTATGAGAGCGGGAGGGTGTTTCATGGGTTCCGGCACGTCTATCCACTGATATTTGAAGGACACCACATTGGTTCGGTGGAGGTGAGCACCTCTTTTTTCCACATCCAGGATCAACTTAAACAGCTAGAAAAAACCAACAAAACAACGCTGGAGTTCATCCTCTACAAACCCGATTTCTGGAACAAGCTATTTGCCGAGCTACAGATTTTCTACAGTCCGTCTGGTCTGCACACAGACTATGTCAGCGAAAGCGCCGACCAGATATCATTTCAATGCAGAGACCGAGTTGAAGATTTATCCTTAGTTTCTAAAATCAAAGAAAAATTGCTGCAAGATCCTAATGTCCAACACAAGATGGAACAAAAACAAAGTTGTAATTGCAGCCTAATGTATAACTATGCAACCTATTCCGTGGTTTTTCATTCTATTAAAAACATTGAAGGCAACCACGCCGCATATATAGTAGCTATCACCCCAGAACCATTTTTAGCTGAAATTCGCAGTAATGCATTGCAACTGTTTTCAATCTACATCTTCTTGTTGTCCGCTCTTTATATCTTGCGTCTGCGCTTTGTGAGCCTACTAACAAAACAGCAGCAACATGCAGGTTTTCTACAGAACATTTCAGACAATATGGGAATAGGTTTGTACAGCACCAACAAGAAAGGGATTATAACGTTTGCCAATACTGCTGCAATAGCGCTACTGGGATACGATAAAAAAGACCTGATAGGACAACATGCGCACAACCTTTTCCATATACCTCTGGCCAATAATACTGATAATTGCTTTTGTGACCAGATTTTGAGTGCTGGCGCCAAGGTTCACACCGACCATGTTGTTTTCTGGAGTAGCAACGCAAACGCATTTCCCGTAGAGGTAGTATGTACTCCGCTGTATGACAAAAAAAATATCGTGGGAACCGCCACCGTATTTCAGGATATCAGCAAGCGTCTCCACCAAGAACAGAAACTCATGGACGCTCAGGAAAAGCTCCGAAAAATCGCGCTACAGGATGGCCTTACAGGGATTCCAAACCGACGTAGTTTTGACCAGCGCAGCCAGAAAATATGGCGCAGCGCAATGCGACGCTCTCAACCTCTAGGTCTGCTAATGATAGATATTGACCACTTCAAACTCTATAATGACCACTATGGGCATCAGAAAGGTGATGACTGTCTTACACGTATCGCCAAGTTGCTGGAGCAGGCGTGCAAACGCCCCGATGATTTTGTGGCCCGTTACGGCGGGGAAGAGTTTGTCGTGTTGTTGCCAAACACCAACACGCAGGATTGCTCTCAGATTGGCAAAAGGATGTTAGCCATGCTGGCGCACCTGAACATCCCCCATCAAGCCTCACCTACTAAACCGTATGTAACTGTAAGTATTGGCTGCTGTAGCGTTGTACCCAACGGCACAACTAGTATGGCAGACCTGATTGCCTGCGCTGATCAATGTCTATACCATGCCAAAAATAATGGCAGAAACTCGGTGAGCGCTCCTGATTTAACCAGGAACATCAAAACCGACGCATAATTCACCAGCAAGGTTTCTCGAGCATCTCCCTCACCAACGCCCAAATTGCCACGATACCGTTAACCATGTATTCAAAACCGCGCATTGATGCTGCGTTGCAGCAGCGGATATACCTTACACGCTACGCAGAAATTGAATCCTGCTTCCAGGGCAGCAAACAACGCTAGCGTTGCGGCAAAAACAGCGGCAACGACATCAAAGCCGGACAGCCACCCCACTGATATCAGCACAGAAAACACAAACCCAATTTTGGCGGCAAATAACTTTGGTCCGGCATTGGTAAGCACAGGTGTGACCCTGCCTAAACGCAGGATAACTTCACCGGCTAGGTTGAACAAACTGTAAGAAGGTTTCCAAAACCCGCGGATAAAAAAATCTGTCGCCAGCAGTAGCATGATCCATTTGGCGCCGGTAAAGAGGAAAAGACCTGCGCACACGACCGTAAACGCCGCATTTACCTGCGCCGCTTTAGAGTTAACCTGATGAAACGAAATCGGACATACCTGTGGCATACAATTACCCTCCGTTAGAAGAACCTGTGCTTAAAACCATAAAATACATATGAATATGCGTATATAGATATGTCAATATACAAAAACAACTCTATTTTGTCCATACTTTTATCCTCTCATGATCACCCTTAAGACTTCATCGTTACTCAAAAGCTCCGCGCACTTGCTGGCTAAACCCATCGATTTTATTTGACTCTCAAGTTGATTCTCCAAGCGGAGGTGATAGTCTTTAACTTTAAATGCAGATTCATATTCGAACATAAAACAGGCCATGCGCCTAACAGGAAACTCAGTTGACAGATATTTTCGCAGATGCCATTCAGCGCTAAAATGTCAATATTCGTTCAAGGGGAGGAAATTTTATGGCTGTGGATATAACAGTAAAAATTGGGGGTCAAGCGGGGCAAGGCATCCAAACTGTGGGAGACTTACTCTGTCAAACATGCCGCCAAGCGGGCTACTTTTTTCTGGCCATCAACGATTATGAATCGCGGGTGCGCGGCGGGCATAACTTTTTTCAAGTACGCATCAGTGACACCCCGGTGCTGGCCCCCGCTCAAGAAGTGGATCTACTGGTGGACCTCGATGGCGTCACGTATACGCAGCATGCTTCTGAATTGAACGATGATGCCATTGTTTTGTGCATGCCGGAGCAGAATCCCGCTGGGCACCGCACGCTGCACATTGACTTTACTGGGCTGGCAAAAGAGGCGGGCAACAAGGCGGCGCAAAACACGGTGGCCGCAGCCGCGTGTCTAGCCCTGCTTGGTGCGGGAAAAGAGTTGTGTAGCAAGGTGGTAAGTCAGCTCTTTGGAACAGAAGAGGAGAAAATCGTCACCGTCAATCAGAAGGCGCTCCAGGCTGGATTTGAGCGCGTCGCTCAGTCTGACTTAAAAGGGTGGAATCTCACTTGGAAGGAACAGCAACCGGCGGGAGCATTGTTTGACGGTGCCAGCGCTCTAGCTCTGGGTGCAGTGGCTGCCGGTTGCCGCGTGGGTGCCTTCTACCCCATGTCGCCAGCCACTGGCATCATGACCCATCTGGTGCAACTCGCAGAGCATTTCCCCCTAGTGGTTGAACAGGCAGAAGACGAAATAGCTGCGGTTAACATGGTAATAGGTGCCAATTTTGCCGGCTGTCGGGCTCTTACGGCCACCAGCGGCGGCGGTTTTTCTCTGATGACTGAGGGGATAGGACTGGCCGCCACCACCGAAACTCCGCTGGTGCTCATTAATGCCCAGCGCCCCGGGCCAGCCACCGGACTACCTACCCGTACCGGACAGGGTGATCTGCTTTTCACCCTGCATGCGTCCCAAGATGAATTCCCTCGCTTTGTTCTGGCTCCAGCCACTGTAGCCGATTGTTTCTATACCATCCAACGCGCTTTTTATCTAGCCGACACCTACCAAGTCCCGGTGATGGTGCTGGTGGATCAGTATCTGGTGAGCACCTCCATGCTCGTGGCGGAAAAACTGGAAATAAATCCCGCTGCAATTCCCGCCTCAATGCCGAAGCCCCCAGCAAAACCCGAAACCTACGCACGCTTTGCCTTTACGGAAAACGGGATTTCTCCGCGCCTGTTTCCATGTCAAAGCCAAGCACTGGTAAAAGCCACAGGCAATGAACACACACCGGATGGCCACTCCAGTGAAAACCGGGAAAATCGCATCGCCATGGTGAACAAGCGCCTAGCCAAACTCCCCTCCATGAAACAGGAACAGCGCCCGCCGCTATTGCACCATGAACAGGCGGACTGGCTGCTGGTGAGCTGGGGCTCCAGCTATGGGATGGTGTATGAGGCAGTGGGGAAATTGCGCTCTCAGGGCCTTGATGTTGGCCTGGCGCACCTAGTGGATATCTGGCCCCTGCCTCAAGAACCGCTACAAAGCCTGCTTAGTGGAAGCAAGTGGATACTGGTGGAGCAAAACGCCACCGGACAGTTAGGGTGGATGCTACGCGCCGAGCTTGGTGTGGAACCAAAAAGTTCCATTCTCCAGTATGACGGCAGGCCCCTTGAAGTAGCCCGTATAGTTAGCGAAACCGCTGCAAAGATAGGAGGTTAACCCCATGGTCACAATAAACGATTATACCAGCAACTATGAGAATCAATGGTGCCCTGGGTGTGGTAATTTCGGCATCTTACCCGCCATGAAAATGGCTTTCGTAGCTCAAAAACTTGCTCCGCATGAGCTGTTGCTCGTTTCAGGTATTGGCCAGGCGGGGAAAACGCCCCATTTTCTCGAATGCAACTTTATCCACGCTCTACATGGACGCGCACTGGCAGTAGCCAGCGGTGCCAAATTGGCCAATCACAACCTCAACGTGGTGGTAAATTCCGGCGACGGAGACTGTTATGGCGAAGGGGGTAATCACTTTATCCACGCCATACGGCGCAACCTAGACCTAACCCTTCTGGTACATAACAATCAGATTTATGGCCTCACCAAGGGGCAGGCATCCCCAACCACAGATAAGGATATGACCACCAGCATTCAGAGTCACGGGGTCAGTAACCGTCCCTTCCGCCCTCTGGCTGTAGCCCTGAGCCTCGGCGCTGGCTTTGTAGCGCGCGGCTTTGCAGGTCAAAAAGAACAGCTGGCGGAGTTGATCCAAGCAGCTATGAACTATAGAGGTTTCAGCCTGATAGACATTCTACAACCCTGCGTCACCTTCAATCATTTGAACACTTTTGCTTGGTACAAACAGCGCGTGGTGGATGTAGCCACCCTGAATCACGATGCCCGCGACTTCCAGAGTGCCATGCAATTGGCGATGGAGTGGGGAGAGCGCATCCCCACAGGAATACTATACCAGCACGAAGAGGATGATTTTACCGCCCTTAATCCATGGCTGCAGCAGGGGCCCATGTTACAGCGCGAATACAATGCCAACGCGATTAACGACTATATTGACGACCTGTACCGTATCTAAAGAATGAACCTGAAGAAGGGACTGAAGCCCGCTGCACGAAACCTGAGGACAAATTGAAGCGGAGAGTTATTTCTTCTCAGCGCAGACATACGATCAGAAATTTAAATTACTAAGTTCTGGGCATGGGGCAACGCCGTCTCTGCTTGCCCTTTTGGGGATGACAGGTGCGTTCCTTACCACCATGTTGACGATGATCTTCCTGACTATCCACCTACTTTTGAACTACTGATACCGGTACTGCACATAAAAAAACCCCTTACCTGCATACCAATTCAGGTGCAGATAAGGGGTTTTTCGAAAAACTGTTAGTTCATATCTATTTGTTAACGTCGCCGTAAACACAAAAGTCTAATTTCGTGAATCCGGACAGAACAGCCTATCAATTGTATCCATCTTCAGTGGGATCATATATGATTTGATAAACTTTATACCCACTTCCGCCTATACCGGCACTACCGGTAAAGGTAATTCGTCCTTCTTCCTTGTATAGAGTTTCAAATCTAGACCTATCATGACCTAAATAAAACGGAATAAACGCCTTACCTGTCATGTAGTATTTAGTGTCCGTGGGAGGACCAATCAAATCTGAAACCTGCTTCATAGACATGCCAAGAGAAATTTTATCGAATTTACTACTAGACGGAATCTCTCCTATTATTTGAGCAGGTTTTTGCGTGTCGGCGGACTGCTGTGGCGCTTTACTTGCGCAGCCTATTAGGGAAAAAACTGCAAAAGCAATTACCATCAAGCATAGAAACACTTTTTTCATATCAACGCACCTTCCAAAATTAAAGAACATTACAAACTACTGCTCGAACGCCCGAACAGTACGACTAAAACATCAAATCGCTGGTAAGTTTTTATTGAATTAAAATTTTCTCGCGAAATATAACACAGCCTATTTTTAGGCTCAAGGTGAATTCCTACAATTTGTAATGGGGCTACGCCTGAATATATAAATTTGATTGTGCACACGCAGTTTTAAGGGCAGTCTTGTACCTCATTGTGCATGAAGAATACCCGCATCCAATAAAAAGGAGATACTTATGCCACGTATTGCCATAATTCCCATCCACCAGGACAATTACTCCTACATCCTCAGCCTGAATGGTGTCAACATTGCCATTGATCCTGGTGAAGCTGAGCCTGTAATGGATCACCTGCGCGAGCAAAAATGTGGCCTGGATGTAATTCTCAACACCCACATGCATCAGGATCATAGTCATGGCAATCTGGCCTTAAAACAAGCCACGGGCTGTAAGATAATGGGGCGGGATGAGCGTATTCCAGGCATTGATCAGGTTCTTACCCAAGAGGGAGCGCTACCGGCCCCGGTCCAGAAACTGCAGATGTTGGCTACACCGGGGCATACCTTGAAGGATTGCTGCTACTACCTACCACCTCAAGGGGAACATCCAGGCGCCCTGTTTTCTGGTGACACCCTGTTTTCCGGCGGCTGTGGTCGTGTTTTTGAAGGCACGATAGAGCAGCTGTTTCAGTCTCTGCAAACCTTGGCGGCGCTACCGCCTGAAACCCTGATCTACTGCGGACATGAGTACACCTTGGACAACTACCGCTTTGCAGAACGTATGGAGCCGAACTCTTTGGCGGTGCGGCGCAAACGTCAACAGGTGGAGAGCTTCCGCCAACGTGGAGAACCGAGCCTGCCAGTTTCAGTAGGTGAAGAGTTGGAGACCAACCCCTTCCTCCGCCCCCACGATCCCGCATTGCGCCGCGCCCTGCACATGGAAGACGCCAGTGATCTTGAAATATTTACAATTTTACGTGAGAAAAAGAACCGGTTTTAACGTGTCTTGCAAGCACGCATGGCGCAGATGCGCTGATGCAAACTGGGGTGTGAGTAGTGAAAAAACACGTACACTGGGTGCGGAGTCAAGTTGCTCAGGTGGTTGATTGACAACTTCTTCAGCGCGTTGATGAGGTTGTCCGCGCCGTGGTGACGTACTGCAAACGCGTCTGCCGCATATTCGTTCCGGCGCGACCACATGTGCATAAACACCCCGCTTAACAGGGAAAATGGACTAAACAGCAGCGCAAAAGCTACAAGCCCGACATGAAACACTGCCTGCTCCACCCCCAGAGCTTGGGAAAATACCGCATGCTCCAAAAACAGTGACAGCAAATAAAAAATAATACCGGTCTGCAGAATCGAAAGGACAAGGGCTTGCATGGTATGCTTCTTTTTGAAGTGCCCAATTTCGTGCGCCAAGACCGCGACAACCTCTTGCGGGGTCAAATCAGCTATCAGGGTGTCAAACAGCACAATCCGTTTTTTCCCCCCAAGCCCTGAAAAATAGGCATTGGCCTTGCTCGAACGTTTTGAGCCATCAAGAACATAGATATCCCTGACAGGGAAAGCCACCCTTGCGGCAAACGTTTCAATGGCGCTTTTAAGCTCCCCATCCTCCAAGCGTGTCTGCCTGTTAAACAACGGGACTATAAGGGTGGAATAAAACATGGAGAAAAACAGGCTGAAGCCACTTAAGGTCAACCACGCATAAACCCAGAACATCTCTCTGGTCTGATAATAAAACCAAGCTATCCCCGCTAGTACCACTCCACCAATCAGAGCCCCGAGTATCCATCCCTTGATTTTGTCGGTCACGAAAGTGCGGATAATCATGGTGTTGAAGCCAAAACGCTGCTCTATCACAAAGGTGCGATACAGAGCAAATGGAATGCCAATGATATCCTGCGCTAGGAGCAGTACGCCAAAAAATATCAATGCCTGTACTATTTCATGTGTAGACAACTGGACTGCCAGTTGGTGCACCCAAGCAAATCCGTCAAACAGCAGAAAACCAAGTACAAGCACAAGACTAAAGGTAGAGGTTATCCAGCCAAATTGGGTGGTAGTTACCTGATACCTCTGTTGCTTCTGATACTTTTCCGGAGCATACAGCCCTATTAACTCCACGGGTGGAGGATGCCCCCGCCAGCGAGAATTCAGCAGCTCAAGCATCCGTTCAAGCGCATAATCCGCAAGCAAAAACACTATAATGATATTGAAGACCAAAGTTTGCATAACCCAGGGTTGTAGCAGATTTCACACGTCGGATAACAGCAAATTATTGCCGAGTTGGTATATCTGAAGTTGGATCAGTAGATGAGACTGAAGACAAGCGCACGCAACACGGAGGAAGAATGCCAAGCAGACGAATTCTCTCAGCACAAAGATGGGCGCAGAAACTCAAACCCCAGATTCCCGCGCATGGGGGCACAATTGAAACTGTGGCGGAACCAACTTTGCTACATATAGTTGGGCTCCGCCAACTTGCCAAGCTCAGACTTACAGGTGATTGTGTTGGTGCAGAATTCTGACTAAACGCTATTTATCTATAACCAATTCTAACAAAGTCGTAATATCTGAAGCATCCGCCCCTTCATACAAATAACCATAACTCCCAGCGCCCGGACAATATTTCCGCACGATCGTTGCCCAGGCTTTTTCTGATGGCGTGATCCCCTTTGCGTGCAAAGCTTGAATATCCTGCTTTATTTTACCTAGCTGGATGGAACTAGGCTCTGTTGTCCCAGTCCCAAATGTGATTTTTATTCCACGGGTCAATTCCTGATCATTATCCGTCATTATTACTCCTTATAGTATTGATGATTTAGAGCAGTTGACGCCTATATAATCGGCAAAAATCGGCAAAAAATTGTGTTGCTAAAAAAAGGCAGCGCAGTTTTCAACATCTTCCAGACAACCATTGCGTGACATCGGTTAAATCACTTTAGCAACTCTTGTTTTAACAGGACATCAAATAACGACGAAGTACATCCTCGAAATATTCCCACCACGCAAGGGTCAGAGTGCGTGGGTCAACACCTCTGCGACCCGTGCCTGCAAACACGGGAGCAATTCCGCTTCAAACCACGGATTTCGGCGCAGCCAGATATTATTACGTGGGCTTGGGTGTGGAAGCGGTACCACCGCTGGCCAGTAATTGCGCCAACTCTGAACGGTCTTTGTTACCGTTGTAGTTGCATTGGGGAAACCAGCGGCAGGGAAATAATACGCCTGCGCGTATTGGCCAATAACCAGCGTAAGCTCAATGTGCGTAAGATGCGCTACAAGCTTTTCGCGCCACGCCGGCGCGCACTCCGGCCGTGGGGGGAGATCGCCGGATTTGCCTGTACCGGGAAAGCAGAAACCCATTGGCACAATGGCGATACTGTGCGGGTCATAAAACGTCGTGGAGGTTACCCCCATCCACTGGCGCAGGCGCTCTCCACTTGCGTCAGCAAAAGGGATGCCTGCCTCGTGCGCCTTTCTGCCTGGAGCTTGACTTACGACCAAAATGCGGGCATGCGGATGAGCTTGGAGCACCGGACGTGGGTCGAGAGGTAAATATTCCGCGCAGATAGAGCAACTCCGAACCGCTGTGAGTAGCGGCGCGATTGATGCCATCAACTGCGAGCCTTTATCAAGCGGTCTTTAGAGCGGATCAGCCAAGAGGTGGTTAGGAATAACCCTAGCCACACCACCGTGCGAAAAGACATGGCCTGGAGGCTGTCCGCCGCGACTGGGCCGCCACTGTAATACAACAGCACAACAGCCACCAGCACGAGGAGATTGAGCACAAAGATAACTCCAGCGGCGTATCTGCCTCGGACTAGACTGCGCCAAAGGACGCTGCCAACCCCCAGATATGCCACCCCCATAGCTGTGTTGTAAATAAGCAGGGGACGAAACACCACATACCCTGGGTTGAAGCCTAGCAGCACGCGTCCACCGGCAAAAATGGTTGCAACACCAAACAAAAAAGCTATGAGCGCCAAAATCTTTCGGACAACTTTTGCAGCTTTATTTTGAGTCAATTCCATCTCCACACAGGAGGGTTAATGCGAGTCTTCCTGCCCAAAGGGGCGCTCCACAGGAGCGGAACCAGGTAAAACTGCCCTCGAACAGAGCGTTCGCTTCACTCCCCACTCTTTTTCGCCCCTTTAATGGCCACAAACGCTCCCTCGCCAAAACCGGAAAGAATAATCTGCGGGCCCACTTCGGAGATGAGGGTCTGCTTAATCTCCATTGTTTTAAACCCTGCCTCTTCTAGGGATTTCAACACATCCGGCGCGGAATAAAAGCTGGCCTCGCGGTAGAACTTGCTCTTTTCCCCACGCTGCGCATATTGGCGCCCCAATGGACTCTCTTTATCCACAAATCCAATAATCACACACCCTTCAGACTTCAACACCCTGAATGCCTCTCTGAACGACTGCGCGACATCATCCACAAAGCAGAGCGTAGTTACCATCAGGACAAAGTCAAAACTGTTATCGGGAAAAGGCAAATCCTCTGCTGTGCCAGGAACGACGCGGATACCCCGCTTTCTCGCCAAAGCTGCCATCTTTTCCGAAGGTTCAACACCGATTTTAATTCCCAATGGCGCAGCAAATCTGCCAGACCCCACACCCACTTCCACCCCTTTGGCTTCAGCGGAAGGAAGAAGTTGGCGGATTACCTCCAGCTCTGCTGCATACACAGCATGGTTTTTTTCAAACCACTCATCGTAAGCCGCGCTATGCTGTTCAAATGATTCTGTTTTGGGCATATACATCACTGACCTTCGTATCAGCTACAGCAGCTTAAACCAGCAGTACCAACCGTTGCTCAAGACCTCCCTTTGGAGATGGAGTTTGTCAAAGCATCGCGACCTGCAAGGCTGGTGTGGCATATAAAAAGCTAGCATGGAATACCAAAATATCAACTACGTCCCCTGGGTCTTCCTTACCTTGGCACGAAACAGCCCTGCTTGGAAATTCGCGCGACAGGATCCTGTCGGTAGTATGCTTTTAAAACCCGATAAAGATCTGGAGCTTGGTTAAGCATCCGCTCTGGCTGGTCAAAGAATTGTTCAGTGGCAACGGCAAAAAATTCAGCTTCATTAGTACTACCGTAGGCATTTAGGAAAGATTTCTTACCTTTCAGTATGTCGTGCTTTAGGCGCAGATATTCACGCGAACAGGTCTGGACCCAGTCACGGTATGCGTCACTACTGTGCAGGAGGGGCGTGCCGTCAGCTGTATGGTCAAGCATGTCCAGTTTATGCGCAAATTCATGATAAATAACATTATGACCGGACTGCGGATGGCGGCCACTCCTGAGGGCTGCATCCCAAATAACAATGACCGGTCCATGCAGGAATGCTTGCCCAAGAATAGGCTGTTCAGAATGCACAGGTGTTAGTGTATTTTCAAAGAAGCCTAGTTTACGTTGCGGCGCAATCACCGTAGAGGGATAGACAACGATGGATTCAACATTTTTATAGAAATTGTGTTGCAGGCCAAGCAGTAGGAGGCATGCTTGTGCGGAGATTGTGACTCGAATCTCATCGGTTATTTGCAATCCCCCTGCGCCTTCCCAGTTTTTTTCAGCTATAAATACCTGAACGAGGGATCTCAGGTGAGAACGCTCGCCTGCGTCCAGCATGCAATAATGCCCAACATTTCGCTGGACAATGTCCTCCCATAAAGCAGGAAAAGGTGCCTCAACAAGCCGTTTCCGACGTCTTTTTGTCAGCCAGTTAAACATTGTTTTTTAGCATTAAGAATGTCACCTTGCCTTGCCCTGCTATGCCATGGCGCAATAAAGGGGACGTTGTTGATATTCATCCCAGAATAAAATTTTATGGCTTGTTCGCATCAGCGCCACAGCAGATATCCAAGTCAACCTCAATGCCTTTAGTTGGACGATTTTCTCACAAGATGAAGTCCGTTGAAAGAAATCGAGACCTCCGTTTTGTGACAATCGATTTAATAATTCGTCTGTTGGCCTCAGTCTCCTTAGCGGCCACGAGCGTCCGAATGGTGAAGACCCTCAGCGCATCTGACACGGATAAAGTGCCTTCCGCCGAGTCTTTTCTGCCGGTAAAAGGAAACGTGTCAGGGCCCCGCTGACACTGACTGTTTATGTTGACGCGACATACCTGATTAACCAAAGGATCTATTAGGTCGGCAATCAGCTCTGCATCATTTCCGAATAGGCTGACCTGCTGCCCGTAGTCTGAATGTGTCACATAATTCATGGGTTCGTCTATATCAGTAAATTTCACGATCGGGACAACCGGTCCGAACTGCTCCTCAGAATAAAGGCGCATGCCAGGTTCAACGGGGTACACAACCGCTGGTGACATGTAGGTGTGGTTCACAGCGCCACCATTTTCGTTAACTAGGCTTGCACCTTTGGTGCACGCGTCATCAATCAACTCCTGCAGATACTTCGTCTTGTTTGGTTCTGGCAGCGGCGTGATCTGAGCCCCGGTATCCCATGGCATACCACCTATGAGCTTGCCGACAGTGTCATTGAACTTCGCTATAAACTGATCAACAATCTGCTCATGTACAAAAAGTATCTTGAGGGCCGTACACCGCTGACCATTGTAGGACAGAGCTCCCAGTGCACTTTCCTTTACCGCATGATCTAGGTCGGCATCCTTCAAAACGATCCCGGCGTTCTTGGCTCCAAGTCCGAGCACGCACCGCAGGCGATGCGGTTTCGGATGCTGTTGCTTCAGAATGTCTGCAACTCGGCTACTGCCAATGAATGCCAACACGTCAATCTTTCCGGACTTCATGAGTGGACCTATGACCTCCTGCCCCTCGCCGTAAACGGTGTTGACTACACCCTTGGGGAACGAGTCTCGAAAGGCCTCAAGAAGTGGTCGGTGGAGCAACACCCCCAGTTTCGGGGGCTTAAAAATCACAGCATTACCCATGATGAGTGCAGGAATCAGCGTCGTAAAGGTTTCGTTTAGGGGGTAGTTGAAGGGGCCCATACAAAGCACAATGCCAAGCGGTGCTCGACGAATCTGACCGATCACGTCCTGCTCGATTACAAAACGCGACGATATTCGATCCAAATCCTTCAGGGCATCAATGGTGTCCCCTATGTAAGCCACAGTACGGTCAAACTCCTTCTCCGCATCTGGAAGCGACTTTCCAATCTCCCACATCAGAAGTTTAACAACATCGTCCCGCTTCTCCTGCATCCGGTAGGCAAAGGTCTCCACATGCTTTATACGATCCTCAACCGACATCGTTGGCCACATTCCCCGACCGTGATCATATGCCTGGCAGGCCGAATCAAGAGTTTCCAGCGCTTGTTCCTCCGTCAACAGAGGATAACTTCCGATGCGAATCTGCTGAACGCTACCATCGACGGTATGACATAGCGGAGATAGCACGTCTTGCTGTGGCCCCGTCCAAGTTTTGATGGTGCCATCACAGAGGTACTCTTGTTGATCTAGCGGTGCCGTGATTCGATACTTCTCCGGTATCGTATCAATTGCATTAACCACCGGAGTGAACATTTTGCCTTTCATGCCTGGTTCCCTTTCAGTTTGCCCAATGCCCAACTCAAGATAAACGAATAAAAGGGGACGTAGTTGATATTTTGATATTCATCCGAGAATATCCTGCAAACGTCCAGCGCCTTCAAATATCTTCCACCCTTGATTTAAGGTTTTCCAGCGGGGATGTCGACATCGCGCCCGAACTGATGAAACTCCCTTAGATTACTGAATTCACCCCAGACAAAATACTGATTGGGCGCGTTGACGAATTCATACACACTTTCGAGAATATTGAAATGTTTATGCTCTTCTTTGGCTATCCGCAGCAATAGCTCACGCACGTTTTCATCTTGCTCTTGCGCTGCTGCCTGTTCATAAAAACGATAACTGTCTGCTTCTAGCTTCATGGCACGCCGATACCCTTCCAGATCGCCGCCCTCAATTTGAGTCGGCTTCTGTGCGCTGGCAATGAGCTCTTCAAAGACATTTTTAGCCTCATCCAGCGCGGGACTGTCGTCCATGGAGGTAGCGCCCCTTTCCTTCTCCAGCCTTACCAGAACATTGTAGTGTTTCTGCTCATCTTCGGCCAAACGGCGAAAAAGGTTTTGCAGACCAGGGATACTAATCTTTTCCGCCTGCTGCAGATAGTAATTTTTGCCATCCATTTCCATTTTTTTAGCAAATTCGAATACATCCATCGTGTTACCTCCTTGTTGTTAACGGTGTAGAAATCTCAATTAAGCTGAACACTGTTTGAGCTCAAGTTTGGACTTCTATTTTTCGCCCCTGCGCGGTTATTCTTTGAGGGCGGCAATTATGGTGCGGCAAAAAGCTGGAAGATCTGACGGCATCCGCGAAGTTATGATGTTACCATCACGTACAACCTCGCGATCGACATAATTGCCCCCAGCATTTATCAGATCATCTTTTATAGTATGATAGCCGGTCACTTTTTTACCACGCAGCACATCCGCCGATGCCAGCACCCAGCCCGCATGACAGATGGCAGCAATGATCTTGCCCTGCTGATTGGCAACGCGAATCAAGCTGATCATAGCCTCCGAACCCCGCATAAGATCAGGGGCGTATCCTCCGGGAATGATAAAGGCATCAAAGTCACTGGCACTGACTTCATCCGCAGCTACCTCGGCCCTAACTGGATAGCCGTGTTTTGACTCGAAGATTCCAGGTTGTGGCCCGACAACCACAACCTCGGCCCCTGCTTCGCGAAAACGCAGCAGCGGATACCAAAGCTCCATATCTTCGTAGGCATTTTCTGCCAGAATCGCGATTTTTTTGTTTTGCAGTTCCATATATCCCTCCCTGAGTGCCATTTATATTCCTAGAAAAGCGCTAACAAAACGTGAGTGTTTCACTTAAGACACGCATGGGTCCACACTTTTCTTCGCTAGCAACCCTTACGGCATAGGTGCCGAACTCGCGTAACTTGACCAGAAACCTTAGCCAAATTATACCAGCCCATAGCTTATCCACAAGCCGACGCGCAAGCGTTTTGCTCCCCATACTTTACATCTCTTCATCCTACAGTTTATGCACGGTCTCGCAGTACATGATATAGTTTAGAAACAGAATCTAAACAGGCGCGAGAGCACTGGGAGGCGAGAAACACGGGTTAAAAACTTTCGCCCCTGCAGAGCTTCTCTTAAACCCTACAACAGGAGGGCATGTGATGCAAACGCTGGACAAACAGGCTGAAGTTCTTCAGGTGATTGACACCCTGGCCAGCCGCTACCTCCAGGGCAAGGTTAAGGCTCTACGTCTGGCGATGATCGCGCTACTTGCGGACGGTCATCTGCTGCTCGAAGATATCCCCGGCCTCGGCAAGACCACCCTGGCGCTGGCACTGTCTCGCGCTTTGGGGCTATCGTTCGGGCGCGTTCAATGCACCAGTGACCTGCTCCCCTCGGATATCACCGGCCTCTCCATTTTTGACCGCGAGGAGAACAACTTTCGCTTCATCGAGGGGCCGATTTTCAATCATATTCTGCTGGCCGACGAGATTAACCGCGCCATGCCAAAGACCCAAAGCGCCATGCTCGAAGCCATGGAAGAACGCAAGGTCACCATCGAAGGGGTCAGTTATCCCCTCCCCGACCCATTTATGGTAATTGCCACTCAGAACCCGACGGAGCAGATCGGCACCTATCCCCTGCCAGAGTCGCAGTTGGATCGTTTCCTCATCACCACCGGTATCGGCTATCCCCCTGCAGCGCTGGAAAAACAGATTATCCGCAGTGGCGGTATTCGCGATAAGATCCTCGATATCAAACCCATGCTCAGCCATGCTGAAATTCACCGGGCCAAACAGGCAGTGCAGAATATCTATCTCGACGACAAGCTGGTCGACTACCTGCTGGCCATCGCCGAAGCGACCCGCACTCATCCATTTATCAGTGCAGGAATTTCAACGCGCGGAGGGATCAGTATGGCCGCGGCGGCACGCGCTGCCGCCTATCTGGATGGGCGCGCGTACGTCCTCCCCGAGGATGTGAAACATATCGCCGTGCCCGTAGGTGCGCATCGTCTGATTCTGCACCATGAGCATCAATCCCTGAATAAACGTGAGGTGATGGCATCGATTCTCAGCAACGTACCCGTTCCTATGGTCTGAAACTTACCAAAGCGGGAACCCTCTATATCGTTATGACCCTGCTACTCGGTTTCGGAGCGGTTAATACCGGCAACAATTTACTCTATCTGCTGGTGTCGGCCCTGCTCGGGTTTATGGCGATTTCTGGGCTTCTCGGCCACTGGAATCTAAAAAACATCCAGGTAACCTTGGAGCCACCGGATGAGATCTACGCTGGGCTGGAGACGTTGATGCGGGTTCGGCTGTATAATCCGCATCGCCTGTTACCGATTTTTCTTCTTGATGTGTATTTTGACGCTCAAGCATCGCGTACCGGGCACTTGTCCCTACTCAAAAAGGGACAGCGCGAACCCGTCAGTGTTCCGGTCACGTTCAGCGCCAGAGGGGAACAGCAGTGCCAACTCCTGACTATCAGCTCCTCTTTCCCCATCAATTTCTTTGTGCGTCGCCGGGTACTGGAGCTCAGTCAGAGCGTTATCGTCTTTCCCCGTCCGCTGCTGTGCCGCCCGCTTGCGATTACAAATCAGATGCAAAGCGCAGGCGCGCTGGCAAGTCAGACAAAAGGGATGGATGGGGATATCAGCCACATCGGCAATTACCAGGGCACCGAACCGCTGAAGATGATCCACTGGAAACTGAGCGCACGCCACGACAGCCTTAAAACCAAGGAACTCTCCAACCTGCAGCACCCGCCGGTGCAGATCGATTTGCTGACTCTGCCGGGAGCCGGGCTGGAACAGCAACTGCGCTGCGCCGCTTTTCTGATCAATGATCTGACACAGCGCAACCAACCGGTCGGACTAAAAATGGGTGAGGTTACCCTTTCTCCCGCTCTAGGGCTGGGGCACAAGTTACGCCTACTCAAGGAATTGGCTATCTATGCTCAGGATTAAAACGCTGCTCGACATCCTGACGTACCTAGTGGTTGCCCTCGCCGTAATCCCGCTGTTTCCCTGGCTGGATGGTGCAGTGCAGCTCAGCGTTGTCGTTGTTTTTTGCGCTGGCCTGCTTGCGGATCGACGCCAGCGCTACCTGTTGGCCCCACGCTTGGCCACGGTTCTGACCTTCGCGTTCTTTGCCATTTACCTAGTTCAACTCAATCTAAACAACGTGGTGTCGCCGGTTATCAACCTGCTGGCCTTGCTCCTCTGCATCCGTCTGGCCACGGAGAAACAGGGGCGACACTATCTGCAGATTTTTGTGCTGGCGCTGTTCTGTCTGGCCGGTTCTTCCCTGCTCAGTTTAAGTATGCTCTACCTACCGGCTCTAATTCTGATGATCTTCGGGGTCACCATCGGCCTAGTGGTGCTGACTTTTTTCCAACGTGACCCCAGCTTACGCCTGAATCGAGCACAGAGCACAAGCCTGCTTAAAACCGCAGCGATTCTCCCTATCGGCTCGTTGCTGCTGATGCTGGCACTGTTTTTCGTCTTACCGCGCACCCAGTTCCCGCTGTGGAATTTTCTCAACCCCGATGCCTCGGCCACCACCGGTTTCAGTGAACAAGTACGCCCCGGTGCCTTTGCCAGCAACGCAACCAGCAAGAGTCTGGCCTTCCGGGCTGAATGTGAAAAAATTGGTGCGGAAGACCTCTACTGGCGCGGCACCGTTCTCAACACCATCGAAGGCTCGACCTGGAAACGCACCATTCACAAACAGGAAGCCACACAACTGGTTGGAGGCAAATCAATCACCTGCACCATCACCCTGCCCGCCACCGACAAACAATTTCTCTTCACTCTAGATCGACCTAGCAAACTCGACGGCATCCAGTATCAACACCACAGCGATCAGGTATTCATGGCACGTCAGGCTCTACGCAAAAGCGTCAGTTACCGGTGTGAATCACGTCTAGGAGGAGCATTACAGGTACTTTCTACGCCGGATACGAAACTCTACCTCGATGTGCCTGCCAACGTGTCGCCACAGGTCCAGCAGGTGGCAGACCGGATTCAGCAGCAGGCTAAAACTCCGCAACAACGCATCGCCCTGCTGGAGGAGTTCTTTCTCCAGCAACAGTTAAATTACGCCACCACCGATCTACCGGGAGCCACCGCACCTATAGAACAATTTCTGTTTGTTAAAAAACGGGGTTACTGCGAATTTTTTGCGTCTTCATTTGGCCTCTTACTGCGCTTGTGCGACATACCGGCACGTCTGGTGGGAGGCTATCATGGGGGGGAATACAACAATTTCGGTGGCTACTACCTGATCACCGAAGATTTAGCGCATGTATGGGTGGAAGCTCTGGTTGACGAGCAGTGGCAGCGCATTGATCCCAGCCGTCTTGCGGCCAACGCTTCGACTACCCTGCTTGCTGCGCGCCAGCAGGGGTTGTCTCTGGCCAAACGCACCATGGACAGCTTGGAGTATCTATGGACTCAGATGGTAATCAGCTACGATTTCAACACACAGGTTAGCTTGGTGCGCGCCAGCGGCAGCCAGCTAAAAAATCTGGTGCCCAGAACAGCCACATTGATTCGCACCGGGCTGATAATCCTAGCCCTGCTGCTCGGCGGAGCTGCGGTACTGTGGTTAAGGGCATATCAGCGCCTGACCCCACAGCAACGCCTGTTAAAACGCTACCAGCAGGCTGTGCAACAGCGCTACCAGCTTGCCAACATCCCCTCTGCCAGCGGTTTAGTGGAGTTGGCTATGGAGTTGGACGATCCGCGCTGCCTTACCTTCGCTCGCCGCTACAGCGCTATGCTGTACGGCAAGCAACCCTTCAACTCGGCAGAGTACCGCGATCTCAACTCGCTTATCGCTGAAATCCGCCAGGGGCAGAGCTAAACAACCTGAAAATCATACCGTATCAGGATCACGCAGAATGGCAGTAAACATCTGCTTGTCCGCAGCATCTGAAGCGAGAACCAAAACTATCTTGACCTCTTTGGTACGGCCATGAGCATCTTTTATATGGCACAGCCTCGCCATTTTATGGTTTTGTCTTTTGCTGTTGAGGGTTAAATCTGTGATGTTTTGTTGCAGATCCTCCGCATCAACAAGGTAATCAAAGAAGTTCTCCCCGAGCAATTCTTCTCGCGTAAGACCTAGAAGTTGTTCTGCCTTCTGGTTGGAAATAACTATCTTGCCATTGCCCAAGAAAGTGACAATCGCCGACCTGGTTGCCTCAATCAAGGTGCGGTAGCGAATTTCGGACTCTTCGCGCTGCAGGGTGGTGCGGTTAAGTTCCGCCATCATCTCATTGAAATCGCCCAGCAGCTGCCCAATTTCATCTCGGGAACCCGTTGTCGGAATCCGCTCATTGAGGCTGCCAGTGGTCGTGATTTTATGGATGGTTGTCGATGCCATCTTGAGGCGTCCTAAAATAAGGCGCCGCACCACGACATAGGTCGCTATAACAAAAAGCAATAACATTCCGGCACGGTAGCTGAGTTCCTGTTTAAAATTGTCGGCTAATTCAGCATACAGCGGCCCCATCGGCTTGGCAAACGACACCGCCCCCATGATATCTCCAACCTTGTCGTTATATGAGGGATGTCCCTTGGGAAAGCGCTCTTGAATATATGTCGGGGCAGACTCATAGGTGCCATGGCACTCCAAGCAGGACTGGTCTGCAATCTGGGCTTGCATATACCGAAACACCTTTTTCCCATCGAGTTCTACCACGGCATAAACTTCACTTTTCTCACCGGGCAGAAATCCTTCTAAATGCTGGGTTTCAAAAGCGTCTGGCTTGTTGGCGGGATTACGGTAGGCAAGGGCAACTTGGCGGATGGAGTAATACTCGTTTTTAGAGATTTTTTGGGCTATCTGATTGGTAACTACTTCGGGAACAAGAGCGTAATTGTGCTGTGGCTCGTCGCGCACAATGCTCGACATGTGGTTTAATATCGTAACCAATTCGTGCGAGCGGCTCTGCGCTTCTGCCAAAGCAAGACGTTGCGCCGCCCCCTGCTGTTTTTGATACGTCAGATACGCGGTTACTAAAAAAAGTCCGATCAAGAGCACCGAAAGAATCAAAATAAATTTGGTGCTGAGCCTCAGTTTATCTATTTTAGCCATCGGTGCTGACTCCCTTCTCAGACTTCATATGGCCTCACCTGCTGGCCCCACTTTTCCTAGTCGCTTCTTCTAGTTTTTTCTAACCTTATCGCACTGTTTGTGTACTATACCATCAGATCCTTCGTCTGCAAAATAGTGACGAAGAGGATGGATAAAGATTTTATGGCGCCAATACGGACAGGCAGCGGGCGGAGTTCACCCTTGAGGTTAGATCATTCTAGGGAATTGTGGAACAGACAAATCGAAGTTGAAGATTGTGCTTGTCTCCTACACCTTCTCCCACTCGAAGTTGGCGATATTGCGCTCCTTGGAGTCGAAGTCTATACCGATCAGATAGATATCTTTGCCCTGCTCCAGATATTTGTGGTGGTACTGCCGCTCTTTGATCTGAGTTAGTGCATCTTTCTGCCCATCTACCTTGAACTCAATGATATAGATAATGCGCTCCAGCCTGATGCTTAAATCAATGCGCCCTCTACTGGTGGCGTCTTCTGCGCTGAGATCAAGACCTAGACTTGCAAAATAAGCGTAGACCACACTGGCATAATAACCTTCATAGCTGCTGATCTTGTTTTTGGTGTAGTTAGCATGTGAGATGGAAGAAAAGAGTGCGCGCAGGGTTCGACCTAACTGCTCAACATCTCCGTTGTTCAGAGAGACATAGATCTGCCCCTTGGCGACAGCGATATTGCTGTGAGTTAAGGCGCTGGCGACATGGTCATTAAAGGATATTGATACCTCTTTATTGGGGAAACCCAGAATGTATTCAGTACCATAGCTGAGCTGTATCTCTTCTTTTATGGTGAGATAGCCGGTTTGAAACAGGATAGGCTCTAGTTCAATGTCCTCGATATCATAACTGTCAATCAGACTTTCAGACACACGCACACTATCTAACTGAGGTATGTAGTAGTTGTTTCTCTCAATCAACTTCAATAAGAACGTGGGGGTTCCAGTCGCAAACCAGTAGTTTTTGAATACCTTGTCATTCCGGATAAATAGGAGGATATCAAACGGGTTATAGACTGGTTCGCCGAGGAAATTATACCCATTGTACCACTGACGCACTTGATCCATGTCAGCACCTTGTAGATGCCCAGCAAAGGTAGTGTCTAAATCATGCTGGGTGTAACCACATATTGTAGCGAAATCGGGGCGCAGGCTTATATCTTCCAGGTTGTTAAGGCCGCTGAACACCGACACCTTGCTGAACTTACTCACTCCGGTGAGAAACGCGAACTTAACATGCTCGTCGCTATCTTTGATGGTGGTGTATAAGTCGCGTAGCACTTCCCTCCCCTGCTTGGCGACTTCTGGTTGATCGAGGTTGTCTACAATTAACTTGTCGTATTCATCGACAAGGATGACCACTTTCTGCCCGTATTTCTCATGCGCCTTTTCTATCATCTCTTTCAGACAAACGCCGCCATCTTCCGGGTGCTGGCACGTAACCCCAAGGCGCTTCTGATTGGACTGCATTATGCCGCCCACCATTCGGTACATGGCAGGCAAATCACGTGCGACACCACCAAAGCTGATCTTTATGACTGGATAAGTTGTCTCCCAATCCCATTTATCTTGGATGTATAAGCCCTCGAACAGCTCTTTGCGCCCTTCAAATAACGCTTGAAGGGTAGACACCAGCAAACTCTTACCGAAGCGACGCGGGCGCGACAGAAAATAGTAGGTCCCTTCTTCAATTAATTTGGCGATGTGGTGAGTCTTGTCGATGTAAAGGTAGTTCTCCTCGCGAACCTTGGCAAAGGTCTGAATCCCAACTGGGAGTTTGGCTAACACTGTCATCTTCGTTCTCCTTATCGGATATGCAACGGCCTTAGGCTGCCTACATCCCAGACATGTTATCCTGAAGTCGGCCAATGCGCAAAGGCATACTGGATGAGCTGCCCTGCACAATTTGCTTGTGGATTTTAGCTTTTCAGCATTGCCCCATTCTCACAGGACAAGATATAATCACCGCAGTAATCAAAGCCACAATCCCCATAATACGTTCTTCCATAAGGCGCTGGGAGATATGCGCGCAGTGCGCAACCTAATTCAATATGAGTTGCCGCCGATAATCCCGCTAGTGCTGTACCACGGTAAGTAAGGCTGCCGCAGACGTGCTATAATTAGACCTCAAAGCTAGTAACAACTTATGCCTGATACTTGCACAAAAATGGCTAAACGAGCGCGAGGCGAAGCACGGGGAATTGTAAGCGCATAGCTAAAAAACGGTGAACTTCATCGCCTGGAGGCAGAAATAAATGGCTACGCTGGAGAAACTCCCTGTCGGGATACAGACCTTTGAGAAGATCCGCAGTGCTGATTATGTATATGTGGATAAGACGGAGCAGATAAAACACCTCATCGAGCATGGAGAGTATTACTTCCTGTCTCGTCCAAGACGCTTCGGCAAGAGTGTGCTGGTGTCTACCCTTCAGTCTCTATTTGAGGGGCGTAAGGAGCTATTTGAGGGTTTATACATCCAGGATAAGTGGGATTGGAACACCACCTATCCCGTCATAAAAATCAGCTTTGGAGGTGTCGCGCGCGACCTCCATGCCATGCACCGCATGGTAGGCGGCATCATGAGATCCAATCAGGAACGCCTTGAGGTTACGTGCCAGCACCCTGAAGATGGTGGCGTCTGCCTTAGAGAGTTGATAGAAAAAGCGCATACAAAGTATGGGGAGAAGGTGGTTATTCTCGTCGATGAGTACGACAAGCTGATTGTAGACAACCTCGATCAGCCTGAAGTGGCCAAGCAGGGCCGAGAGGTGCTGCGCGACTTATACGCCACCATCAAAGACAGCGACGAGCACGTAAAATTTGCCTTTATCACTGGTGTGAGCAAGTTCAGCAAGGTGTCGGTATTCAGTGGGCTGAATAACCTCAATGATATTAGCCTTGACGAGCGCTATGCTACTGTTTGTGGCTACACTCAGCATGATTTAAACACCACTTTTGCAGCGCACCTACAAGGTGCTGACATGGACAAGGTCCGCCAATGGTATAATGGGTATAACTTTCTTGGTGAACCGGTCTACAACCCCTTCGACATCTTGCTGTTTATTGATAAAGGCAAGGTGTTTGAGAACTACTGGTTCGCTACCGGCACCCCTACGTTCCTGATCAAACTGATCGAGCAGAATGACTACTACATCCCGCTACTAGAAAACGTGCGCGTATCTAAAAGTTTGATCGACAGCTATGACATAGAGGATATTGAATTAGAGCCCATCCTGTTTCAAGCTGGCTATCTAACCATAAAAGAGGTGATACCGCTTAGCTACGGCACTGAATACATCCTTGGTTTCCCCAACAAAGAGGTCTCCATATCCTTTAACGATCATGTTGCCAGAGCCCTGACCCACAACAATATAACTGTCGCCAAGGGGCAGATATATGCCAGTCTGAACAACGCAGATGTGGAACAGCTAGGTCGAGCCCTGAGCGCACTCTTTGCCTCTATCTCCAACACCAACTACACCAAAAATAAGATTAGCAGCTACGAAGGTTACTATGCCAGTGTGGTCTATGCCTACTTTGCCAGCTTGGGTCTTGATCTCAGCGCAGAAGACACCACTAGCATAGGGCGCATCGATTTAACTATCAGAATGAGCCATAGCATCTATATCATCGAATTTAAGGTAGACGGGCAGAAGGAAGGGAAGATGAGTGCCCTGACACAAATCAAAGAGCGGCAGTATCATCACAAATACCTAGAACATGGCAAAGAGATCTACCTAATAGGTATCGACTTCGATTCTACCAAGCGCAATATCGCCAGCTTCCAGTGGGAGAAGGTGTAGCTACCCACAATCTGGGATATCGCTCACATGCTGGCACAAGCAGCAGATGAGCGTTGTAGTATTCTCGAAAAGATCGAAACATACCAGTGATTACACTGATGAAACAACCATTGAGCAAAATCTCGAAGATAGTAATGCAAGAGAAAAACTGATGTTGCTTGATCTGCCTGATTACCGTCATTGCGGGCTTGACCCGCAATCTCTTTTGAGGGGATCCTGAATCGAGTTCAGGATAACGGGCGCTGGGTTCAGGATGACGGACGGTGGATTCAGGTTGCCGATCTAAACAGCCGGATTTGGCATTTCAGCCCACCTACACCACCAGATCCACCTGCTGTAGAACACTCGCCAGCCCATTTTCATGCAGCGCAAAACCACTGCTGCGCACCTGGCCTAAATCCTGATTATCCCCAGCTTTCAGCAAAAACGGGGTCTCGATATGCCCCAGATACAGCGCGCCGATGCCTATTTGCCCCAGAGCCAGCAGATAATCCTGCCCCGAGCTGTCCTTGGTCCACACACGCAGCCGGTCAAACACACTGTCCGCCTCATCGATCCAACCGTTGCGGTCTTCGTCAAATTCAGCCAGCTCCGCAAACCCATTCCCGGTAGCAGGGCCAAACAGCTCGCTACCATCGTTGATCTGGCCGTCGTCATTGCGATCCAACACCAAAAAACCACTGCCAGGGCGCACAAAGCTGATCTGGTCCGCGCGGCCATCTGAATCAATATCAAAACTGAACTTATTTTCCGTCAACTCCCCACTGCCACCTGCAAAATTAACCACTAGCGGGTCCTGCATAACACCGCCAGCTCGCAGCGATACACTCTGGCTCTGGAAAAACTCACGACTCATATTAACCTGCAAATCAACCGAAATCTCCTTACCATCCGCCGTTTTTACAATCCCCTGCGCACTAAAGCTGGTGGATTCATATTCGTAGTGACTTTCATAGTAATCGTAGGCGAGCCCCCAACCCACCGAGTCTGCCCCCGAATCCACTTGAGGTACTCCATCCATTGAAGCCGACATCGCCACGGCCCCAACTGGTGGCTGCACCTCACCGGGTGCCATCACATTGATTTTGCGCCCAGTCAAGTTTTCAATCAGGAGTTTAAACAGATTCAAGCGCAAATCATCCAGCGGCTCTTCTATCGCACCCGCTTCAGCGCGTACCACCGCCCTCTGAGGCTGGAGCCCTCTAGTCTGACTAGAAATCTCTACCGCCACCGCCTGCTGCTGCGAATTGCGCGATTCCAGCGCCAAACCCCGACCGGTGCCTTTGTCTGACATGTTCATGGTCATGTCGCTTTGGGCTAACGTCGTCCGCATAGATTCTCTTTGTTGCTGAACCTGCCCCCCACGCCAGAATTGATAAGATTCCCGCGCCTGATCTTCCTGCTTTAGTTGATGACTGACCGCTAAATTTATACTAGCTTCTGCAATACGCATAATGCCCTCCTTGGCTGAAAAAATCGTGACGCTTTGGAGTTACCCATCCATGAGCACAAAGCGCCAAAAACTTAGCAATAAAAGAAATTTAGCCACATAAACCCTAACTGCTTAACTCGACATTCGGCAGAAAAGTCTTTAGATTATGCTTATTTTAGACGAAGAAGATGAGTAGTAGTCCTTTGCGCCAACGTGCAGCTTAGCCGATGTTTAAAGTAAGATAAAATGGGTGCGCCTATGAGTGCAAAAACTGCACTCCTCTACCCTCAACATGCAAATAATGCTCGAATCATGTATCCGACAAAACTATCAGGTCTCCAGTAATATTTCGAATTACCGTGGAGTTACGCCGTTAGGATAGTTTGGCACGTATCTTTCAGTGCTTGCATAGAGTAAATATCGGTTCAACCGATAAATTGATATGGAAAAGGAGTAGATGAGAGATGAATATTATACGAACACAATCTGGCCGAGGCAGGCAAGCTGGCTTCACTTTGTTAGAGGTGCTTATAGTTGTTGCGATTATAGGGATCGCTTCCGCCATCGCCATTCCAAACATTATCGGTTGGTTGCCTAACTATCGCTTAAAAGGTGCCGCGCGCGACCTGTATTCAAATATGCAGAAAATACGAACAGAGGCGGTAAAACGCAACACCAATATAGGCATCACTTTCACAACAGTTGTGTATCCAGCCACCGGCGGAGGATACATGGTATTTATCGATGATGGGAAAGGTGGTGGCACCTCGGGTGATGGGGTAAAGCATGCGGATGAAACTATGCTGTTTCAGGTGGAAATGCCCCCGGGTTGTTCGCTTGTTAGGGCAAGTTTTCAAAGCACCGACACTTCTGGATACAACTCACGGGGTTTGCCGTTGGGAGGCAGAGTTGGTTCAGTTGATTTAAGAAATAATAAGTCTCGCTGGTACCAAATTAACCTTTCAAATGCAGGATACCCTAAATTAAAGCAAAGCAGCAACGGGAGTGTCTGGGAATAAACAAGTGCTTCAATCAATACCAAATGCCAGTTTATGGCTAGTAGCGGGGATAAAAGAATGGATAAAAAAGGATTTACCTTAGTAGAGGTTCTGATTGCGTTAGCAATCTCTGGTCTTTTAATGACAGCAGTTTATTCGGCATTTCAATCGCAGCAAAAAAGCTATCTCGCTCAAGATCAGGTGGCGGAGATGCAACAAAATATTCGCGCCGCGTTAAGCGCAGTGATGCAAGAGCTACGCATGGCTGGATATGATCCTTACAGCTCAGGCACTGTGGGTATTACAGCAGCAGGACCTACAAGTGTCACCTTCACCATGGTTGCTGATGATGACGGTATCGATAACGACAATGCCGATGGAGATGACGATACATCAACCGGAGCGGATGAGGTCGGGGAACTGAAAACCATTACATTTATGCATTATGATGCCTACAGTGATGGCGTTATGGATATTGGCAGACAGGTTGGTTCCAACCCAAGTAGTAAGCGTGCCATAGCGGAAAACATAGAAGAATTGGAGTTTTACTACACGCTAAAAAATGACTCACAAACGCTTACTCCTACAACATCACAGCTAACCCAGATTCGCTCCATAGAAATTTCGATTTTAGCAAAGACTACTCACCCTGATCGAAATTATACCAATACACAAACTTATTTCTCAGCTTCCGGTGCTGAATGGGGACCTTACACCGATAACTTCCGCCGCCGTTTTCAGAGCACTGTCGTTAGGTGTAGAAATCTACAGATGTGAGCCAGGAGAAAGCAAATAAGATGAATAAAACAAACTTAAACGGTGAAGGTGGTTTTACCTTGGTAGAGGTTCTGATTGCGTTGGTTATCTTTGCTGTCGGGGTTCTAGGCGTTGCCATGATGCAGCTTACCGCCATCAATGGCAATTCAGTCGCCAATCGTGTGACCCAAGCCTCAGTTATAGCTAGTGACCAGATAGAAGATATGCTGTCATGGAATTATGGCGACCAGCGTCTTAGGGAGAGTACCAATAATACCTATACCCTGAAGAACGGCGAAAAACGCACAGCGGATGGGCACAGAATAGCGGATGGGGGTAACTACGAGCTGGTATGGGACGTCAGGGAAAACACCCCGGAAATCCGAAGTAAAACCATTGATATAACAGTAATCTGGCAGCATAAGGGTCGATTGAAAACCTTAACATTGCCTATGATTAAAATAGATAGATAGGTGAAACATATGTTTTCGAAGGGAGAGCAACCCATGGTATTTACGGCGCTAGAGAAAAACAACCATGAGCGCGGCTTTGTTTTAATCAGTGCCATGCTTTTTTTACTTGTTCTGACGGTAATTGGAGTCATGGCCACCAATACCACCACGGTAGAACTACAGATTGCCAGTAACGATCGCATTTCAAAAACTGATTTCTACAATCAAGAAATGGGACTGGCAACTGCTGCTATAAACAGTTTGGACTGGCTCAATGGCACCTTTGTGGTAGAAGATATCGCAACAGCACGTTTCCCCAAGGCCAATCCTACCGCTGCAAATGATGAGAATGACAATGGTATAGATGACCGCAGTGAAATTAAAGACAGTGCCGGGAAAATAGTAAGTATCTACAAAGTCCGCAATCTGGTGTCGCCGACATCCGCAATAGATTCCTGGGATGACATCGCTGCCTTTAGCGCTGCCGAAAATCATCCGGCGAACCAGGTGCCAGAGGTAGAGCATGAAGGTAAACCACCGGTAGGGAGCGGATATGACCCGAAGTTTTTTTATATCAAGCGTTTTGTTACTACCGTCTATTCGCCGGATGAAGGGCGAAAGGTAGTTTTGCAGGAAGGGACTTATAAAGCGTTCAACCGGAACTAAACTGGGAATAGAGACGCCTTTGAGAGTTAAAACCAAACAAAACCTCGCATAAGATGTGGAGCACGTTATGAAAAAAATACTTTCAATTCTTATTGGGTTAGTGCTGATAACCTTTACAGCATCTGCAGACGACACAGAAATCTACGGTGTCTCGGGCGCAGAAAATGCGGTTAAACCCAATGTTCTGATTATTCTGGACAACTCCGGCAGTATGGATGAAGAAGATGTGCCAGGTGATCCATATAATCCGAGTGTTACATATCCAGGGAGTTACATTAGCGACAGTGTTTATGTGTACACGAGTACGTGGTACTCAGGATCTTGGAGTGTCTATTTCACCGATATTAATTCGTCCAACTGGCGCTGCGATTCTGCACGTGATGGATTGCTTGCTGCCGGTACCTGGAGTGGGAAGTTGAGCAAGAGTGGCTCGCGGGTAAACTGCTCCACAACTGCGTCTACCGCCGATTACCGCATGGGAAATTATCGAAATTTCTTGGCTTCTGGGGGAGCGTATCGTTCCCGGATGGCAGTAGCTAAGGAGGTGGTGGCAAATCTGATACATGCTAATCATAATGATGTTAATTTTGGCTTGATGGCCTTCAATACAGCATATGCTGTCGGCCCTAATGATGAATGGAAATACAAAAACGTAAGTTGGTATGGAAATGGAGGATTCATTATTGCAGAGTGCGGTGCCGACATCGCTGCCTTAATAGGTGGATATGAGCCAGGTGACACTATGGATCACAAAGCGCAGACAGGCTTCGGGGCGGTGGGTTCTTTGGGGTGTGATACCAATACTCCATTGGCCGAAACCCTTGCTGAGGCAGGTCTTTATTTTGCCGGCAAGCAAAGTTGGTTTAATGGTGCAGCCACTGGTGAGGGTTACCCGCTGGGGCAATACACGTTTGATTGTACCGAAAAAGATTCTGGGTGTCAGAACTACAATAGTAGTAGTCCAATTAAATGGCGATGTCAGAAAAACTACATTATTTTGGTCACAGATGGCGAACCCACTAGAGATGACAATAAATTTGCTACCACCAACTACATCATCGACAAAAAAGTAACTAAAAGTGATCAGGGTGACAACACCAGTTATCTCGATGATGTTGCAGAGTTTCTGAATCAGAACGATATTCTTCCGCTTCCTTCCTCGCCAACTGAAGTCGATAAGCTCAGAATGGGTGTGGCGGGCGATTTTGAAGATCAGACTATCACAACCTACACTGTCGGTTTTAAGTTAGATGTTCCGCTCCTCGGTGAAACGGCTAAACGTGGTGGAGGTAAATACTATACCGCAGACAGTGCTGCTGAATTAGGAGAATCCCTTACAAATATCATTACCGCTATAGGTGAAAATAACGAGATGTTTACTGCCGCAGCCATTCCTATTAGTAGTGAAAATGGAGTGTTCGCTGGCAACTATATTTATCTTGGACTTTTTCAGCCCACCAATTATGGTTCATGGCTGGGAAATATAAAAAAGTTTGGTTTTTCTAATGGTGAAGTTTATGACAAGCAGGGTAATAAAGCAGCGAGCGATAAAGGCCTAATTTTTTCTAATTCAATATCATACTGGAGTACAGCGGCTGACGGGGCAGATGTTACCGCAGGAGGGGCGGGGGAAATTCTGCGCAATAGAAGCGCAGCTAGAAATATTCTCACCTACACGGGTAGCAACAGTGACCTGGCCGATGCGACTAACCATTTTACTGCTGCCAATACAACTCTGAGCACTTACCCCAGCCTGACAGAGGAGGTTATTGCTGCAGTGCACACCGGTGCGGCACATGATTGGCCTTTAGGTAGTGTCTTGCATTTTCAACCGACAGTGGAGCATTACGATATAAACGACGATGGAATCAACGACAAAACTGCCATTTTTGCCGGTGCAAATGATGGCATGCTGCACTGCTTTGATGATGACACCGGAGAAGAGTTGTGGGCGTTTATCCCTCAAGATTTGCTTCAGAATGTGAGTTCACTATTGAATGCAGAAAGCTTGAACTATTTTGTTGATGGCAATTCAACTACGTATCGCTATGATCACGACAATGACCCTGCAACTGCAGCCAAAAAAATAATTTTATTCGGCGAAAGACGTGGGGGCCATGGTTATACTGCTTTGGATGTCAGTAATTACGCTGCTCCTAAATTCAAGTACAGCATAAGTGCGGATCATTTAGGGGAAGAGCAGGAAGCCTTGGGACAATCTTGGGGTGAGCCTGAGTTATGCCGTATGGGATATATGGATGGTTCCACCTATAAAACCAAGGAAGCCTTTTTGCTGCCTGGTGGGTATGACATAAACCAGGACGCCGAATCTCCGGCGGCGGCAGATAGTGTTGGCCGGGCGGTGTTTGGCATCGATGCGCAGACAGGGGTTCTACTGGATAGTTTTGGGTTTAACAATGCCAATTATTCCGAAATGACCCACTCCATAATCGCCATGTCAGCCTTTGAGAACCCTCTTACCTCTACCACCACACGGGTCTATGCTGGTGATATGGATGGAAACCTGTTTGCGTTTCGGGATGACATCTTTCATCGCAATCGCAGCGCCGCTAAAAAAACAGACTTTGATGGACTATATGATGGCCAGGAAGATGGGAACTGGGAGCAAAAACTTAAATTATTTTCCACCCCAGGTAAAAAAATCTGGTATGCCCCCAATATCGTCAACGAATATTTTCCGGTAAAATTTCCGGCGGTAGAGACCGGCACAGGTATTGCTGAGGAACGCATAGAAAATCGCGCTGGGGACTATGTCTTTTTTGGTACTGGAGATCGTTCTCGCCCCAACGAGATAGACACTATGAACGCCTTTTATGCCATAAAAAACAACTGGCAATGGGAGTCGAATACCCCAGCCATTGTCGAAGCCTATGTTGATGAAGAAGATGGCGGAAAAATTAAAGCCAAAAACGATGGTCGAGTTATTGTTGAGCAACAGCGTGCTGACGGCAATTTTGCTAAAGTAACTGCAACAGAGCGTTTTATTCTCGATGTTACCGATGATTTGATTCAAAATCAGGAAGATGAACAGCAAATACGGACACTTTATAGCCAGTATGTTAAGGATGCATTATCGCATCCTGAAAATAGAGGCTGGTACATTAACTTTGTAAAAGATGACGGAAGCGCTTCAGGGGAAAAACTTGTTTCATCCCCGCGGATTTACCAAGGGATAGTAATGTTTACTACGTTCGTTCCTGAACCTGATGCGGCAGACGGGCCTAGTACCAGTGATGACCCCTGTTCAGCCCCGCAGAGCAGGGGTACGGGGTACTTTTACGCACTTGATTATCAGACAGGCGCAGCTGTTTTTAACTTTGATTTAGGCAACGATGGAAGCGGTGAGGGGACAGGCGGGGTGGTGGTAGCAAAGTCTGACCGCCGTTATAAGCTCACCACACCGGGGATACCTCCTGCTCCCTCAATCATTGTCAGCGAGAGCGGAACCACCATCCTAGTTGGACTGGAAACAATCCCTGTGCAGCTTAAGGAAATGGTAGAGAGATTATTTTGGCGCCAGTTGCATAGAGATTAACCTCACTTTGCGGGGTTTTGAGTAGGCGTTTAGCACCGTTTCATAAACAACAGCAGGAGTTCTGAATGGATAATATTTATAAAACATCTACGGCTCGCAAGATAGCTACCATGGGCATCCTCATATTCATATGTATTTTTACCACAACTGCAATAGCAGCAGAGGCATCTCTATTTGAAATTCGTGCCAAAATAATGTTGCTTCAGTTAGACGAAGATCTAGCAATAATTGCCGAGAAAGAGATTCACTTAAAGGCACATTTTGAGCACGGCAAAAAGGTCTGGGACACACTCTTTCTAGATACGCAAGGCAATGTGATGGATCCTACGGATTTACAAGAGAGGGATAGGGTCTATGTTCTCGGAGCGGTGACAAATGATACCATCGTAGCCGATGAGGTGAGATTGCTACAATAAGCTTTATCTTAGCTTCGCAACATATCCAAATTTCCCAGATACCGCCACGCTTCCATGGCGGTATCTGGGTCTAATGTGCACTCGATATTGGACAATTTAGCCAGATGGCAGGGGCATCCACTGCAAGAAATACCCCACCGCTTCACCACCCTCACAACTCTCCTATAGCACGCATAAATCTAGCTGAAGTAATCTGTTGCCCCGCCAGCGCTGCGACATTCTTTGCTTCAGCCGCAGCAAGGGCAGCCTCAGCATCGAGCAGATCGGTCATGGTTGCGGCGCTCACTGCATAACGAGAGGCTATCAGGCGCAAGCTTTCGCGTGCGTCTAATATCATAACGGCGGTGGTTTCGGCTGCTTGCCAGGCTTCGGTGAGATGGGAAAAGGCTTCGACCACAGTTTTGCGCACCTCCAGCGCAATCTGGTTTTCCTGTGCCCGACTTCTTTCCCAGAGTGCTTTGGCTTCCGCGACGCGGTGGGTGCGTTCGAAACCGGTAAAGAGCGGAATATTGAGGGTTACCCCAGCGGACCAGTCATCTGCTTCGGGCAGAAACTCATCGTCACGGCGCCCATAGTGCCCCTCAGCTTTAAGGCGCGGGCCATACTTCCCCGCTGCGGCGTCGATGCGTCTACTTGCAACTTCGGTGCGGCTCTGGGCAAAGGTGACCTCCGGGCGACTTTGCAACGCTGACTCAAGCGCCCACGCGAGATCAACATTATCAGGAGCGACAGGCTCAGGATAGCGCTCTTCAATGGTCAACGCGAGTAGAGGATGCAGCCCCATAGCGGCATTGAGGTTGGAGTGAGCAATACGCAACACATTCTGCGCCCGCACCAGATCGAGCTTGGCGTTGCTTGCATCCACGCGCGCCCGCAGCACGTCAGCCTGGGGTACATCTCCAGCTTCGAAACGTTTTTGCGCTTCCGTAAGGTGTTGCTCACTTCTGTGTACGCTGTCCTGCGCAGCGGCCCTGCTGGCTTTGGCTTCGAGCACACGAAAATAAGCTTCATGGGTCAGGAGGATAATGTCCTGGCGCACCATTTGCGCTTCGGCGGTTGTGGCCTGCGTCTCTGCCTTGGCCGCAAGCAGTTCGGCTCTGCGTTGCCCGCTGTCGTACAAGGTGTACCAAGCGTACAATCTGCCATCCCACTCATCGGTCGCGCCAATGGTGTCGGAAGAGTTCGGGAGGTCCATTCCGCTTGGGAGGAAAACCGTCCTATCCCAGCGATGATAGCCAGCACTAACTCCAACCTGCGGATAATATGGCGCTTTGGCCGCACCGGCGGCCTCTTCGACTGCGGTAACGCCAAAGTGAGCGGCCTGCAGGGTGGGGCTATCGTCAAGGGCAATGGAGACACACTCCTGCAACGATAAAACCTTTGTGGTTAATTCAAACGCGCCACCCGCTGGCTGGGATAGAGCAACAGCGGCACTTGAAACGCAAAACAGCACCACATAAAGGAGGATTTTTATACATCCTGCAAAATTTATAACGGCTTTTTTCATTATGTTCCTCTCCATTCTACTCTCTACCATCGTGTCTCTCCCGTCAGGTTTTACCTCTATGCCTGGGTTTTGCGGAAACGCTGCATGGCCAGCAACAGCATCACCGTACCAAGCACTGCCAACGCTACCATCTCAGGCCAGAGCACCGCACTGCCAACCCCTTTAAGAAAAATTCCCCGCACAATCACCAAAAAATAGCGCAACGGATTAAGGTACGTCACCCATTGGATAACGCTGGGCATGTTGGCGATAGGGAACATAAAGCCGGACAGAAGCACAGCCGGAAAATAGAAAAAAAACGTGCTCATCATCGCCTGCTGTTGGGTGCGACTAACGGTGGAGATCAGCAATCCGATCCCCAGCGTGCTCATCAAATACAGCGCGGTTCCACCCAGAAGGAGTAAAATATTTCCATACAGAGGGATCTCAAACCAGAAAACCGCCACCGCCGTGATTAGTAAAACATCGACGAAACCGATCAACGCAAAAGGGACGGTTTTGCCCAGAATAAACTCCGCCTGCGTGATCGGCGTCACCATGATCTGTTCAATGGTGCCAATCTCTTTTTCACGCACTACGGCCATGCTGGAGAGCATCAGGGTGATCAGCATCACAATCAGCGCAATTACACCGGGGACATAGTAATTGCGACTCTCCAGATTGGGGTTGAACCAAGAGCGCGTTTCGAGCTCGACCGGAGACGCGCGGGGCGGAGCACCACTGAGGAGCATTGCTCTGTGCAACAGAACCTGCTCCCCGTAATCACTGGTGATCTGGCTGGCATAGTTAAGGATTTTACCCGCAGTATTGGAGTCCGACCCATCCACTAGAATTTGCACTGGAGCCATTCGTCCAGTCTCCAAATCTGCGCCAAACCCTTGGTCTATGCGCACCACCGCCTTAACTTCGCCACGATCAAGCAAGGGGCTGATCTGCGCCGCGTCTTCCAGGTTAAAAACCAGGTTGAAGTACCCCGAACCGGAAAACCGCGCTACGAGTTCGCGACTTTGCGGGGTTCGATCTTGATCGTAAATAGCCGTGGGGACATTCCGAATATCGGTGGTAACAGCATAGCCAAAGACCAGGGTCTGGACTACGGGCATGGCAAAGATCACCGCCTTCATACGCGGATCGCGGAAGGTCTGAATAAACTCTTTTTTCAGCATGTGCCATATTCGTTCAAACATAAGGGTATCCGATCTCTCAGAAGAGTTTCTTCTTAAACTTCACTCGTGCCAGCACCACCATTACAATGGCAAACAACGTCAGTAACAGCGCCGGTAGCGCCAAAATTTCCAGCCCCACCCCTTTGAGATAAATCCCCTTCAGCAGGGTCACGAAATAGCGCGCCGGCACTAGATGGGTCAGCACCTGCACCGGCTTCGGCATATTGGCGATGTCGTACATAAACCCAGAGAGGAGAAAGGCGGGGAGAAACGTCAGGACAATCGCTACCTGACTGGCGACGAGCTGGCTCTTGGCGACAATGCTGATCAGCATCCCCAACAGCAGGGCTCCGATCAGAAAAATTGCGGCAATCGCGAACAGGAGCACCAGGCTGCCACGTAATGGCACCTCGAACAAAAATTGCCCCATTAGCACCGCGAGCACCATATCCAGCAATCCGATGCCGAAATAAGGAAGCAGCTTGCCCAGAATAAGCTCGCTCCCCTTCAAAGGGGTGGAGAGCAGCTGCTCCATGGTGCCGGTTTCCCACTCGCGCGCTACGGTCAAAGAGGTAAGCAGGGCCGCGATAACCATCATAATCACCGCAATCAAGCCGGGAATGATGTAGTTGCGCGACTCTAGATTGTCGTTGTACCAGACCCGTGCACGCAAATCGATGACCGCGTCCAATCCGACCATCCCATGTTTCCCCTGTAGCTCGGCACGATTTTGGATAACGTGGAGGTTGAAAATACCGATCACCGCTTGGGCATAGCCGCGAGTGATCTCAGCGGTATTGGCATCGCTCCCCTCTATGAGCGCCTGCACCGCCACGGAGCGCCCCGCTTCCAGGCTGGAGCTGAAATCTGGCGGAATAACCAGCGCCATCAGCACCTCGCCCTCATCTAGAGCGTGTTCGATGGTGCGGTAGTTATCCGTGCTCCCATGCAGGGTAAAATACTCGGAACCGGCAAAACGACTGACCAACTCGCGGCTTTCTGCGCTTTTACACTGATCCCAAACCAGCAGGGGGACATTATCAACGTCCAGTGAAAGCGCATAGCCGAACAGGAGCAACAACAGCATGGGGATGGCAATCCCCATCCCAAGGCTGCGCGGGTCGCGCAAAATATGAATCGTCTCTTTGCGGGCCACCGCCCGTACGCGCATAAAGGTCATTGGCTCACCTCCTGCTGCGGCCGTTGCTTGCGATCGTGAGACTCTATAAGGGAAACGAAAACATCCTCCAGCGAGGGGCGGATCTTCTCTACCCGGTAGGTTTCAAAATTATGTTCTTGGAGGGCGGTGCGAATCGCCAAAACGGCAGTGGCTGCGTCATCCACCACCAGATGTAATCCCTTGCCGAACAGAGCCGCTTCTTTAACTTCCGCCAGCTCAGTCAGCATCTCCATCGCTTCTTGAGGTCTTTCACACCCAACGTCGATCACCTCTTCGTGCATATATTTGGTTTTGAGCTCGCCCGGCGTACCCACCGCAATCAGCGCGCCACGGTAGATAAGTCCGAGGCGATCACAATATTCCGCCTCTTCCATATAGTGGGTGGTCACAAACACGGTCACGCCGCTGTCGGCCAACTCATAAATCAGGTTCCAAAACCCGCGCCGACTGAGCGGATCGACCCCCGAGGTTGGTTCATCTAAAAAGATGATGGGCGGTTCGTGCAAAACCGCACACCCAAGGGCGAGGCGTTGCTTCCAACCGCTGGCAAGGGTGCTAGTCAACGCATGGCGATGCTGCTGCAGATCCGCCATTTGCAGAACCCATTCCCGGCGCTGCGCCTTTTTCTGGCGCGCAATGCGGTAGATGCCCGCATAGAAATCAATGTTCTCCTCCACGGTGAGATCTTCATACAGGGAGAATTTCTGACTCATATAGCCGATATGCGGCTTGATCATTTCAGTCTGATTCACCACGTCGAGCCCGGCCACAGTCCCCGCACCACCACTGGGCTTCAACAGCCCACTGAGCATACGGATGGTGGTGGACTTACCGGCACCGTTGGGGCCCAAAAAGCCAAATATTTCACCTTTACGCACATCAAGAGTGACCTTATCCACCGCCGTAAAGTCGCCAAATTTCTTGGTCAGCTCTTTCAAGGAAACAGCAATATCATTTTGAGTCACGGCTCTGCTCCCTGTCTTCGAGTACCGAGATAAACACATCCTCCAGCGATGGTTCTACGCTGCGGATTTCATCATGAGAAAGCCCTGCTTCCTGCAGGATGGAATGGATCGCTTGGGTAGTATTCTCAGGCTCCGCAGTCACCACATGGATATGCTCGCCAAATAGTCCGACGGTCGCCTGGGGAAGTTTTTCCCGCAGCAGCAGCATCGCGCGGCGAGACTCAGGGCAGCTAAGCTCCAGCAAAGTCCCTTTCATCAGGCGTTTAATTGCTTCCGGGGTATCGACCGCCAGCAGGCGTCCTTGGTGCATCAGGCCAACCCGACTACAACGCTCTGCTTCGTCCAGATAGGCGGTGGAAAGGAAGATGGTCAAACCATCCCGCACCAAGCGATAGAGGATGCGCCAGAAATCCCGCCGCGAAACAGGATCAACCCCATTGGTCGGTTCATCCAGAAACAAAACTTGTGGGGTATGGATCAGCGCACAGACCAAGCCGAGTTTTTGCTTCATTCCTCCCGAGAGATTCCGCGCCTGACGTTTTTTGAATGGGATCAGATTGCTAAAATCCAGCAACGCGTCAATGCGCTCGGCTCTTCCGGCACGTGGTTCCCCGTAGAGGTCAGCATAAAAGTGAATGTTCTCCAGCACCGTCAAATCTGGGTAGAGCCCGAAGCGCTGGCTCATATATCCGATCTTCTCTTTAATCTTCTCCGCAGCGCGGACGGTATCGTGCCCCAGGATTGCAGCAGAACCGGAAGTAGGATCGATAACCGATGTCAACAGGCGCATGGTCGTGGTCTTCCCTGCCCCGTCTGGGCCGACCAGCCCGAAAATCTCCCCTGCAGGAATGGTAAGATTTATCCCATCTACGGCTTTGAGGGCACCGAAATTCCGGCTTAAATCGATGGCCTGAATGGCAGTGGGCTGGGTGGCGTTCACTCCCTCCCCCCTTGCAGATCAATCGTTGCATCGGCGGGCATCCCGGGTTTCAGCTCCAACGCTGGGTTCTCCACTTCAATTTTCACCCGGTACACTAGTTTGGTGCGCTGTTTATCGGTCTGTACGTGCTTGGGGGTAAATTCAGCCTCGGAGGCAATAAACGTAACCCTGCCGGCATAGTGTTTGTCGGGATACGTATCGGTCGAAATTGAAGCCTTTTGGCCTAAATGAACCCGCCCCAGATCGGTTTCATCGACATAGGCACGTAGCCAAGGGTGCTTCAGATCGCCAAGGGTCACCACGGGCGTTCCCGCCGCCACATATTCCCCCGCTTCGATATTGTCGGATAAAACAAACCCATCGATGGGTGATTTAAGGGTTGCAAAGCCAAGCCGCGACCTGGCTTTTTCTAGGGCTTCTTCGGCACGCTCACTGCGCGCCTTGACCAGATCAACCTGCTCCTGACGAAACCCTTTCCGGTGCAGATTATAGCGTGCACGGGCTTCATTCCTCTGGGCTTGCGCCATCTCGAAATTCGCTGCGAATCTCTCTAACTCCCGCGCGGAAATAACCTTGTCGCGATAGAGCGCCTGTTGGCGTTGATAATCCGAGGTGGCTTCCTCTAACGCCGCTTCAGCACGTTTCAACGCTGCTCTTGTCTGAGCGATCTCTTCGGAACGATAGCCGGCTTCTTTTTCTGTCAGCTCGGCCCGAGCTGCCGCGACTTCGGCAAGGTTCAAGGCCACATCATGCTGCAGTTCTACCGTGTCGAGCTGCGCAATCAGATCACCCGCCCGCACCGGCTCCCCCTCCGAGATGACGCGCTGCTCCACCAAACCCGGGATCCGGAATCCGATTCTCACCTCAGTCACTTCTATATTGCCGGACAGGCGCAGACTCGTGTTGTCCTCCGGGGTACGCAGCACATAGAACCAGCTCCCTAGGGCTGCAATAATCAAAACCAAAGCAACGACTATAATTATCCGTTTCCTCATCTTATTCTCCTGTGCGTCAAGCCTGCGATTAAGCCCAAAAAAAGGCGGCTTTTATTCATTTTTGTTTCCTGTAGCCTTAATTTATTCTGTATGTGCGCCAGAGCGGTGCAACATTAGAAGCAATGCGAAGCCATGTGAGTAATTGATTACTTCCTTGCTTTGAGAGCACTTCTTTTCAAACGCTCTAAAACAATCTACCAAGGTTCAAAGCAAGTACAACTCCAGCTTGGCGTTTTCACACAAACCTCTGCGTGTCATTTCCACCCGCTGTAAGAGCTCGCTGGAGCAGAGCAAATACCCGCAGCGCCTCAGCGCGCATCCGCCCCGGCTCGCCAGCCAGCATCGATTGGATGACCAACCCCTGGATAGAGCCCACGAATAGGGTCGCGGCGGCGGCCGTATCAAGCTGAGGGGGAAACTCCCCTTGGGCTTTCCCTTCTTCTATCAATGCGCATAGACGGCTTTCATAGCGGTGGATAAACTTCCGCACCATTTTTTTGGCCGCGGTGTCATCGGCGCGCTGCAACTCTCCAAACATCATGCGCGGCACGCCGGGATGAGAAGCAACGAAGTCGATATGGGCCATGAACATGGCTTCGAGCGCCTCGAGCGCCGTGGTAGATTGCTGCGCTGCAAGCTCAATCCGAGCCGCCAAGCGCTTCGCCACCCAATCCATAACACTTTCCCAAATGGCGGCTTTCCCACTGAAATGACGAAACAGGGCACCCTGCGTCAGCCTCATATGTTTGGCGATGGCAGCAGTAGTAATTTCGCTGGGGTTCTGTTTAGCCGCTAGATCAATAACCGCCATAACGGTGGCAGCGCGTCTCTCTTCAGCGGGCAGGTGTTTGGGCATTGTGGACATGATGTCTTCTCCAAAGTGAGTAATCGATTACTTACTATAGGCGGGAATTTTATTTCGTCAAGCGCAAAGGTGGGTAAATCCGTCATTCCCGCGTAAACGGGAATCCAGATGTCATTGCGGACTTGACCCGCAACCTGGTTCGAACACCGGAGTCGCGCTTTTTGAGGGGATCCTGAATCGAGTTCTGGATGACGGGAGTGAAGCACCCCCCCTTTCCGCTGCTCTCCCTTCCCCCCTATTTTATAGGGGGATTCAGGGGGGTTGGTTGTGGATTGTCGCACCAGAAACAAAAGCAGCCCTATAGATGACACCGAGAGGGTGACATCCATAGGGCTGCAAATACCTTGGCAGCATTCATGCTGCGTTCAAAACTTACTTAGCGTCGCGCCAGTAATTGTTCGCAATGGCGATGGTTTTAAATTCTATGGCCACCAACTCCACCGCATACATCAATAATTGCGGATCATCTTCATATTTTTTTCTTACTGCTTGTTTAATATCAGGATCCTGCTGGATGGCTCCGATGGTTTTTCTGATCATTTTAATCGCCAACATGCGCCCTTCGAGTGGCGTTTTGGTGATAAGACTCGGCATGTAATCTTCAGTAACCTTTTGTTCTGCCGCGTACACCGTTTGATTGAACCCGATAGATAAACAAGTTAGCAATAGCAGCGTACTAAATACTTTTTTCATAGCATCCCTCCTCTTGGTTGTAGTGATCCGAAGCAATAACTCCGACTTTCACTGCCCAGTATCTCGCCATCTTATGGCAGCTACAGTTTTTCCCGCACGTACTCGCCAATCAATATCGCGGTTGGGTACGACACCTCTTCTTCTGTCTGCGCGTGTAGCTTGAGAGCTTCGGCAAATTTAACATACTCTGGCTTGCCCATTTTTTTCGCCACTGCGGATAATTCATCCAGCGCGACGACGATAGCCTTGTGTTCCTCAAGCATCTCGGGAAGATCCGTCTTGAGTTTATCCGTTAATTTAAGCACCTCTTTCATTTCGTGGGTTACACCCCCTTGAGCCAGTGCAGTCAGAAGTCCGAGGGGAGGCAAGGCATATTCTTCTTCTTTTACAAAGTGCGGATGCAGTAGCGCGGCAACCGCTTTGGCAGCCACTCCAATCTCGCCCGCTTCCTGCGTAGCTTTGCGCAGATTATCGTGCAATTCTTCATGTTCAACCTTGAGGGGGTGGGGAATTTCGAATTTCATCGCAGACTCCTTCTTAAAATGGGTCAGAGTTTTTTCACTAGCTGGCGCGCGGCTGTTTGTACCGGGTCCCAAACGGGGGAAAAGGGCGGGGCGTAGCTAAGATCAAGGCTGATAATATCCTCCACTGTCATCCCAGCGGTGAGCGCCGTGGCAATAATATCGATCCGTTTGGCGGCACCTTCCATCCCTACGATCTGGGCACCAAGCAGCCGCCCTGTAGATCTTTCTCCGAGCATCTTGACCGTGATGGCGCCCGAGCCTGGGTAATATCCGGCACGCGTTTTTGTTTTGATGGTCGCCGTAGCGTAGTCGGTGCCGAGTTGTTGCAACTCTTTTTCCTGGAGCCCGGTACGCGCCACTTCGACCGCACATATCTTACTCACAGCGGTTCCGACAACGCCTGGAAACCACGCCTCACCCCCAGCGATATTGGTGCCAGCCACCAAGCCATGCTTGTTGGCAATAGTACCAAGGGCGATATGCACCTGCTGGCCGGTCACTCGGTGCAGCGAGGTAGCACAATCCCCCGCGGCCCAAACATTCGCAGTGTTGGTTTGCATCCGCCCATCGACACTGATTGCCCCTCTGGGGCCTAACTCGATTCCTGCATTTTTGGCGAGATCGGAATTTGGCCGCACCCCAAGACCTAAGATAACCATATCCGCAGGCAGGGTGCGCAAAGGAGTGATAACCCCCGTGACTCGACCATTTTCAACCTCAAATGCTTCAAACCCTTCGGAGAGGAACAGATTAACTCCGATACTTCTGAGTGCCTGAGAAACCAACGCACCCATATCAGGGTCGAGGGTATCCATCACCTCGGGACTTTTTTGCACCAGAGACACGTTGAGCTTCAAGCGCGTCAACGCCTCAGCCATTTCGAGGCCGATGTATCCACCGCCAATCACGACCACATTTTTGGGGGATTCTTTGGCCAAAAATTCGTGAATATGGATCCCACTTGCCAAGCCCGACAGGCCAAAAATTCCGCTAGCATCCAGCCCTGAAACTGGCGGGCAGAAGGGACGAGCGCCAGTGGCAATCAGTAACTGATCGTAGGGTTCATCCGCGATCTGGTTTGATCCACGCTGTTGAACCTTGACGCGCTGGGCTGCGAGATCTATTTCGACAACTTTATGCCCAGTGCGCACGTCTATATTATATTTTTCCCGAAATTTTTGTGGAGAGCGCACCACTAGACTATCTACCTGCTCAATTAATCCGCCTATAAGGTAGGGAATGCCGCAGCTCGAATAGGAGGTGTAGGCTGTTTTTTCCAGCACCAGGATGTCGCGCTCTGGTTGCTCGCGCCGAATTTTTGACGCAGCGCTCATTCCGGCGGCATTGCCACCTAGGATAACAACTCGGCCTTTATCTTTACTGATGTTTGACATTTAAGACTCCTTTAAAGCAATAAGGCTCGGGGCAATAAAGCCTGGGGCAATAAGGTAATTCTAGCTTACCCTGCACATAAACTCTGGCGCTGGCGATGGTGCACCCCAAGTGTAACCGATGGTCCAATGATAGCGCAGATATTGCGCAGCGCAAAACCAACGCCCCACTAGCTACACGCATAAAGATTCCAAAAGATTCAATCTGAGTCAAGCGCAGACCGACACCGGCCTCTCTGCCTTCGACATGTCTTAGCCGACAAGGTGATCTCGATTCAGGTTCACTTCATCGCCCCATTTCCCTTTGATTTCTCTGCCGGATAGACCACCAGCCCATGCGCCTGGATCTGCCCGCTGGGGGTAAGATGCGCCGCTTCGACCCTGGCGTTTCCCATAAGATGAAAAACTAATTCACCACGAGCCAGGAGGTAATCCGTGACAATCCGCCGATGGCAGCGCCACCAAACCGCTTCAGCACACATTACGACGCAGCGCTTTTCTCGCCCCAAGGCTATCAATTGCTCCAGACCGACGCGGAACTCCTGCGTGAGGGCATAATCGGCGTAGTTATGAAAACTCTGATTTTCCCAGAAGCCGTTTACGTTCGCCGAAATCTCCTTACTCTTGCCGCGCAAGCCGCCCAATCTCGCGCAATGGGCATAGGCGATTTCATGCGGCGCTAGGTGTTTCGGCAGCGTCTCTTGATTGTACTGTGGGTTGGTGCGAGATTGCGGAATTGAGCGGATGTCGACCACGAGCGTCACCTCTACCGGGCGTAGCAATTCAACAAACTCCTCGATGGTGCGGGTAGAGTGGCCGATGGTATAGAATGGAAGCGCCATTTTCCACCTAAGGGGATGGAGTTTTTGTCAGAGCACTGCCTTTATGCGCCGCGATATGTTCAGTTTTATCGCTCTTGATCTCATATTGCGGTGCAGCCACAGAAGCATGGTGGGTATAGCCCTTAAATTCAAAGTCACGCTTATGGATTTTTTGAATTGTACCGCCGACGTGTCCCGCCTCCGAGTTCCAAGTGACGTGATCGCCAACCTTAAATTTATCCGCCAGTGTTTTAACCATAGAGTCCCCTCCTGAACAGTCAGAGATACTCGCTACTAAAGCTCAGCCTGGCGAAGTAGGCGTGAAACATCCATCCCACAACCCGCTGAAGAAGTTGCGCGCATTCACCCCAATGGAGCGATTATTATACCCCCCCTCCTGCATCACCAATGTGGGCAGACGTACTTGTCCAATGGTGCGCCCCAGCGCGGCAAAATCTTTGGCGGTAAAACTCCAGGTTCCAGTCGGGTCGCCCTTGGCGGTATCCAACCCCAAACAAACAAGCAGATATGCCGGCTTATGGCGCTGAATTCGCCTGATTCCTTTGCGCAGCGCCTTGGAATACTCCTCGAAGTCAAGCTGCTCGGGCAAGGGCAAATTCAGATTATATCCCTTTCCTTCATCCTCACCGACCTCCTCCTCGAAGCCACAAAAGTAGGGATACGCAAAACGGGGATGCCCATGAAGTGAAACCGTCAGCACATCGCTGCGCTGATAAAAAATCATCTGTTGGCCGTTGCCGTGATGGTAATCAATATCCAGTATCGCCACCTTCCCGAACTTGCTCAGATAGTTGGCGGCCACTGCGGCGCTGTTGAAGTAGCAAAAGCCCCCAAAGGCCTTGTACTCGGCATGATGGCCGGGCGGACGCACCAACGCGTAGGTTAGGCGCCTCCCTTCGAGCAATTCATCTGCACAGGAAAGGGCGCAGTCCACCGCCCGTCTGGCAGCCTTCCACGCATTCTGATTGAGTGGAGTGAAGGTATCGATACAGTAATACCCAGCGCGCACCGCCATCTCTTTGGGAGGGCGCGCCGCGTTGCGCAACGGGAAAACATACGGGTAGACCGACTTCCCCGGTTCGAGGGTCTGACACATGCGCTTAAAGTAGTTGATATAATCGGCGCTGTGCACGGCGCGCAGATGCTTCTCAGCATAATTCTCAACCTCGATTTTCTCAAAGATATCGACCTTATCTAGCTCCTTGAGAATGGAACGAATTCGCACCGGTGACTCAACATAACCCCGCTCCTTGATGTGGTGGATGTCGTGCTGGTCATTGATAGCCAGCGCAATACGCTTAAACTTACCGGTCGCTGGGCGAAATTTTTCCGGCTGCTGCAGCTTCACATATTGCGGTGGGCGCAGGCGGATTGGGTCATCGCTAAACGAGGCAACTACGCGCTCGATATACTCTTTTGGGCACAGATGTCCGTAACGTCGTTCCAAGATGGCACGCACAATCTTTTGCGCTGCACTCACCTCCAACGCTTGGGACTGCCCGAGTGAATCGAACACCAGGTACGGAGGGTTATCGGCATCCTCTGGCTTGACCGGAGTTTCGTAAGCGGTGCCGATAATCGGATACGCTTGGTAGGCTTCGTAAAATTTTAGGCGCGCGCGGTTCTGCTTGAGGATCTGTGGATCTTTGCACAGTTGAGGGTCATCAGGGAGACACTCGAAAAAGATTCCGTATACGCCCAGCGCTAGAGCCTCCTCACGCACATGTTCATACAGCGCTCCACCTATTCCGCCGCCAGTGACATTCTTCGCGGCGGAAATATAGTCGAGGTAAGAGAATCGCAGTTGGGCATCGTGCGAGAGCAGGGCAAACCCCTTAATCGCGCCATGCGGATCTTCGGCCACATACACGATGGAGCGAAATTTATGTTTGAGAGGGTTGAGCAACAGTTCGGGAATCTTGTCGACGTCATATTTTGCCAGCTGCGGAAACTGATCGCGCAAAATCTGCTGCACTTGGGCAACAGCCTGACGATTGATAGGGAAAACATCATCAAACACACGACGAATACTAAACATATTTTGGCCTCATAATTATGCAGCGATAGGCTAAACACTAGCATGAAAAAGCCTTGCGTAAAGCAGTTATCCACAAATTCGGACGGATAAATTTTACTCCTGAGAATTGTCTGTTATTTTTATATTGACAAGGAAATTCAGGGCGCGTATAGGCTCAAAACAACGGTATTTCGGTGCGGGAAATGCGTAACGACCTCAGCTTAAAAAGTAACCCCTTTTTACAGCCATAGCCGCCAGGCTCCCACACCGAATGATTACCAAACTCCCACAGGGGGAGTCACTTTGTACCACGGCTTTTAAGGGGTTATCACATGCATATTGCACTCGTATTCAATTTACGCGAGGAGTCCGTCGATATCGACGAGCCTCCGTCGGAACCTCCTGGTCATTCCAGCGCGGATATCTACGCGGAATGGGATGACATCCACACCATCAATGCGGTCGCAGCAGCACTGGCGACCCGCCATCAAGTGTCGTTGGTCAACGCTGACCTCGACGCCTTCGAAAAACTACGCACCCTAAAACCGGACCTGGTTTTCAATATCGCTGAAGGACTGCACGGCGCTAGCCGCGAAGCCCAAATGCCGGCGATTTTTGAGATGCAGCAGCTCCCCTATACCGGCAGCGATCCAGTCACCCTTGGCCTGTGTCTCGACAAACGCCGCACCAAGGAGATTCTGGCCCAGCACCGAGTTCCATCACCCAATTTTTGGGTGGTAGACTCTGCGCTTGAGCTGCCGAAACGCCTGCGCTATCCGCTGATGGTCAAGCCGCCGTTGGAGGGTTCAAGCAAGGGGATCACCGACAAGGCACTGGTACGCAACCGCAAAGAACTGGTGCAGCAGGTAGAGTGGGTGATTTCAACCTACCAACAAAGTGCGCTGGTGGAGGAATATCTCCCCGGTCGAGAATTCACTGTGGCGCTGCTTGGCAACGGCGCAAATCTGCACGTGCTGCCACTGGTTGAGATAAACTTCGACAGCTTGCCGCCGGGGGGCAACCCGATTTATTCCTTTGAAGCCAAGTGGATCTGGGATACCGAAGAGGAACCGCTGCAGATCTTCAGCTGCCCAGCGATACTCGAACCTTTGTTGCAGCGCCAGATCGAAGAGGTGTGCCGCAAGGCGTTCAAAGCGCTCGGCTGCCGCGACTGGTGCCGCATCGACGTGCGCCTTGATGCGACCGGACATCCCCAGATTATTGAGCTGAATCCCCTCCCCGGCATCCTGCCTCGGCCGGAACAGAACAGCTGTTTCCCAAAGGCCGCCCGCGCTGCCGGACTCGATTATACGCAACTGATCCTCAGCGTGGTGGACGCCGCCTGCGCCCGCCTGCAGCTCAATCAGGGGGACGTCAATGAATATCGCCGTCTGCTTTAACGTAGCCCCTGCCGTACCGCTGCGCGGTGAGCAGCAGGATCATATCTCTGAGGCTGGTGCTGAACTCGAAGCCGAAGCGGTCGCGTCGGCCATTCAACTCCTTGGGCACACGCCTACGCTGGTACCCCTCGGTGCAGAGATCGCTCCTTTTATGAGCGCGTTGCAGAAGCTGCAACCGCAGCTGGTCTTCAACCTCTGTGAAGGCTTCTGGGGGCAGAGCAGCCGCGAATTGCATGTTGCAGCGCTGCTTGAACTGCTCGGCCTGGCGCACACTGGTTCACCCGCCCTGACCCTCGGCCTGACCCAAAATAAAGCGCTGACCAAAGACCTACTGGTACGCCACAATCTGCCAACACCAGACTACCTGCTGATCCAACCGGGCGAACCGATGCCGGAGAAGCTACCAGAGAGACTGGCATCGAGCTGGCCCCTGATCGTCAAGCCCTATCTCGAAGACGCCTCTATCGGGATCAACGCAGAGAGTGTTGTCAGTAATACGGATGCATTACGTGATCGCGTGGCATATATCCACGCGCGTTACCACCAAGGTGCGCTGGTGGAAGAGTTTATTGAGGGGCGCGAGTTTAACGCAGCAGTAATCGGGGATGGCTCTCTCGAAGCGCTGCCAATCTCAGAGATCTGCTTCCAAACAGGCTTAGAGCGTCAGATTGTCAGCTACGCGGGCAAGTGGCTGGAAGAGTCCGCCGAGTACGTTGCCACCGAACCTGTCTGCCCAGCTTCTCTAGCGACAGAGGAGGAGAAAACCCTCCATGCGGTAGCGCTGCAAGCGTGCCGCCTGCTCGGCTGTCGCGACTACGCCCGCGTGGATATCCGCATGCGTGACGGAATTCCTTACATTCTCGAAGTCAACGCCAACCCCGACATCTCCCCTGCCGCTGGTTTTGCGCGTGCGGCTCGTGCTGCGGGGCTGGAGTATCCGGCCCTGATTGACCGAATTTTGAAGTTATGTCTTACCCGAATGGAGAACACCAATGCGTAAACTGCTTGCTTCTGACCTGCTCCCGCTGCGCCAGATCCTGGTCGCCACCCAAGCCTTTACCGAGGTAGAAGTCAACTGTGCCATGGAACTGCTGGAAACAGTCCTCAACGACCCAGAGCAGCAAGATTATCAAGTAATCGTCGCTGACTCCAAAAGGGCAGTGGCTGGATTCGCGCTGTTCGGTCCGGTGCCAATGACGCTCGGGAATTACGATCTTTACTGGATCGCCACCGACCCAGATCTGCACGGCGCAGGGGTTGGGCGTCAACTGATGCTGGAAGTAGAAAAACGTCTGCGCGCGGCCGGCGCACGACTGCTGTGTCTGGAGACCTCTTCGCAGGACAGCTACACCCGTACGCGTAAATTTTACCAGCAGGCCGGCTACTTGGAGGAATCGTGCATCCGTGATTTCTACCGCCCCGGAGACGACCGCATCACTTACGTCAAACGTTTTCAACTTTGAAAACATCCTTTAAGGAGCACGCCATGGAAACTTGGCAAAAACACCTGCAAACGAGCATCACCAGCCCAGGCACCTTGACCCGCCGTTTCGGCGTTGATCCCCGTCCTCTTGAAGAGGTTGTGGCCAAATATCCCATGCGGGTTCCCGCCTACTATCTTAGCCTGATCAAGGAAGTGGGCGACCCAATCTGGAAGCAGGCGGTTCCCGACCTCCTTGAAATTCAGGATAGCGTGTGTCTCTACGATCCTCTCGAGGAGGAGAATCAGAGCCCGGTGCCGAACTTAGTACACCGCTACCCAGATCGCGTCCTGTTTCTGGTATCTTCGGAGTGCGCCATGTACTGCCGCTTCTGCACCCGAAAGCGCAAGGTTGGTGGCGAAAACATGCGCGTGACTAGCGAGACCATCAGCGCCGGAATCGACTACATCAGCCAGAATCCGCAGATCCGTGATGTTATTGTCTCAGGCGGAGATCCATTGCTGCTCGCAGACGAAAAACTTGATTCGATTTTGACCCGCTTGCGCGCCATACCCCACGTGCAGATCATCCGTATCGGCACACGGGTGCCGGTGGTATTGCCGATGCGCATCACCTTGAATCTGGTGCGGATGCTGCGTAAGCATCATCCGCTGTTTATCAACACCCACTTCAATCATCCGGACGAGATCACCGAGCAGTCCTCTAAGGCCTGCGCTCGCCTCGCTGATGCTGGAATACCTCTGGGGAACCAGACGGTGCTGATGCGCGGGGTAAATGACGATCCAGAGGTGATGAAGTTACTGATGCAGAAATTGCTGACGATTCGGGTGCGCCCTTACTACATCTATCAGGCAGACTTGGTACAGGGGACCGATCACTTCCGCACCAGCGTTGAAGAAGGGCTCGAAGTGATCCGCGCCCTGCGGGGTCACACTTCTGGGATGGCAGTGCCGGCATTTGTAATCGATGCCCCTGGTGGTGGCGGTAAGATCCCGCTGCTCCCCGAATACCTGCAGTCACTTGGAGCCGAAGTGATTCTGAAAAACTACTTGGGTGAAACCTACTCCTACGTGAATGCAGCTTCGAAAGCGGAGAAGGAACTGATCCGCAAGGTGGTCAACGACAACGGCTGACTCGCAGCGATGTCGCACGAACACAAACGCCCCCGCTGTTCTATGAACAGCGGGGGCGTTTGTGTTTCAATGCCCGTATGGTGGGCACTCAACTTCAGCAGCGCACGGTTGAAAGCATCTGCTGCAGAGCAGTATTGCTAGGGTAATCATTTAACATTGATTCTTCAAACTTTTGCCATTTCCTGAGGATTTTTTTTCTGGCAAAGAAATCACTGTAATTACACACAGGGATAAAATCAGAATTTCCGATGTTATCGATAACTACCAGACGCGGTTCCACAGCATCCACCAGCGGAAACACTATATTTTTGGGTTTGAGCGTCATGGTTATGATTCTATGCGCAAGCAGATATTCTTTCAGTGAAACTAGGGCCTGCTTCAGTTCCGCGCTGTGGGCCTCAGTTTTTTTATTAGAAGTCAGATAATACTCAAGCGTTTTTGCCACCGCACCGTCGTGGTCAACGATCAAATCAAAAACAGAACCAGTCCCCAGATTCGTCTCTACATCGCCATGGTATTCGGGAATCATCTCCCAGCTGATGTTTCTTTTTTCCAAGTGGCGGTAATATTTTTTCTCGCGTCTAGTTTCATCGTCATTACCTGCAACAACCACCTTGACGCAAAGGGCATTATTCTCTGGATGCCTGTAGCACTCCCGATGAAGCCCTTTTCCCACAAAATCAGACTTATCAAGTTTAAGCATGTTTCAATCTCCGCATAGGATCACAATTTGGGCCGAGGTTTTAGCCAGATATTCGACAAGGCCGCACCTCACCAAATTGGTGTGATCCTGATTGTGTTTTATCGGTCCAACTCGCACCAGCGCACAGCTGAAGCCTCCCGCCGATAGGATAACAACGTGTCTTCAGTCTCTTTGAGTGTAACTGATAATTGTACCAAAAAATAAAAACGGTGGCCACGCGTAAAACCTCTAGTGTGATTTCAGCTACTTACAGCTTGCCAAGGTTATGCGCAAAACCGCATCGAAGCAAACCGCACCGAATAGTGTTAGAGCCGCAATGCCAAGCAGCCAAGCTGAACTCAGGCGGGGCGCTGTTGACATTTTAATATTTACTGGTACTATACAGCGCCAAGCTAAAGCCCCAGGTTGTGCCGAAATATGGCATAATGGCGGGACGCTCTGCCACTTTCAAGCGATGTTTTCACCGGATTGAATATTAAATGCCTTGGCTCGGTATATTTTTTTGGTTCGAAGCCATCTCTCAGGAGCACTTTTCAACCTTCGGAATAGATTCAGGGGTTTACAAAAACTCGAATTATTAATTTTAAAGAAATTAAATTGGTACGGATGTGCTGGTAAATTTCAAAAAATAAAAACGTTCTTGTTTGACGGACGGATTGAGTAAATTATGGATGTTGTCTATGTTATTGGGCCCGCACTCCTAATCGCGATTGTCCTGGCTTCGGTCTGGCTGGATCGCTGGAGTATCCCCGTCATATTGGTTGCCCTCGCTGCGGGAATCCTCTTTGGCAGTGATGTTCTGAATCTCTGGCATTTCGATGATATTACCCTGACCAATCAGGTCGCTAATCTTGCCCTGGTGTTCATTCTGTTTCACGGTGGTTTCGCCACCAGACGCATCGATTTTGAAGCGGTGGCCCTGCGCGCTGGGGGCCTAGCCACCTGGGGCGTAGTCCTGACCGCGCTGGGAACTTTTACGGTTCTATATGGCGTCTTCGACTGGTCTTTTCCTAAGTCGCTCCTCCTCGCGGCGATAATTTCATCCACCGATGCAGCCGCAATAATGTCGATCCTGCGCCGCCAATCACTGCCGCCGAAGCTCTCCTCTACCATCGAGATCGAAAGCGCCGCCAACGACCCCATGGCGATCTTGCTCACCTTGGCCGTGATTGAGGTGGTCTCATCCGGTCACTCTGACTGGGCACCCACAGCCGCACTCTTTGTGTGGAAATTTGCCACCGCGCCGATAATCGGCTGGTGCCTGACTCGCGGGGCGCTGTGGTTGTTCAATCGCTTAAATCCACAAGACCGTGGCCTGTATTATGTATTTTCACTGGGAATCATCCTGCTGATCTACGGCCTGGCTGAAATGGTGCACGCCAGCGGGATGTTGGCGGTATTTGTTGCAGGCTACGTGATGGGCAACAGCCCTTTCGTCTACAAACAGGGGGTAGGCAATTTTTCATCTGCCCTTTCTACCGTAGCCAATATCAGCATGTTTGCCTTGCTCGGGCTTCAGGTATTCCCGCATCATTGGGCCGATCTCTGGCTAGAGGGAATTCTGCTGTTTTGTGCGCTGACTTTTGTCGCCCGCCCCTTTGCCGTATTGATCGGCACCATAGGGATGCGCATCGGGATGCGGGACAAAATCTTCATCGCCTGGGCTGGCCTACGCGGTTCGGTCCCCATCGTTCTGGCCACCTATCCAGCTGCTGCCGGGATTGGCATAGGGCAGGATATCTTCAACCTCGTCTTCTTTGCGGTCTTGCTGTCCATCGCGGTCCAAGGCTCCACGCTGGGCTTGCTGGCGCGCTGGCTCAACCTCACGGTGCCCGCACGGCCACGCCCCCTGTTCAACCTCGAACTCGTTACCATGGCCGAAAGCGACTTCGATTTGATCGTGGTGAATCTCCCCGGCCCTCGAGGCATTGTCGGCCCCACCATCGCTGAATTACAGCTCCCCGCTGGTTCTGTAATCATCCTGATAACCCGAAACAATGAGCTGGTGATACCCAAAGGGTCAACGCACCTGCAGGGCTGGGATCAGGTGACGATACTGGTACATGCCAAAGACCAAGAGACCGTGCGTACGGTTCTGCTTGGTGCACTTGCCGAAAAAATACCTGCTTAGGCAGTCTGGTTAGATGGATGGAATCGGGCTGGCACGCCTGAGATTGAGATGAGGCAATGGCACCTTAAGCAGCAACTGATAACCCGAGTCAACCTTAAGAGAGTAAAATGGAAAAAACCCAAAATTATTTAAAAGACTACATCCTTAAGTGGCTGAACGCGAACATCCCGGAGTATGCCGACTGGATATTTGTCGCTATCGCGTTGCTGTGGATTGCCGCCTTTTCACTCGCGGTCCACTTTATCCTCCACCGCCTGTTACTCAAGTGGGCAAGGAGTCGGGCAACGGCCTCGCGCTGGATATGGCAGAGGGCATTGTTTGAGCGCAACCTCTTTAAACGCCTTGCGCTAACGTTACAGGGAATCATCATTCAAAGTCAGGCAAAACTCTTGCTTGATAGCGGATCAACCCTAGTGAAGACGATTGAAATCGCGACGAGTGTTTGGATCCTGATTTTTGGCACTTTGTCGATATTCTCCATGCTTGATATGCTCCAGGATATCTTACGCCGCTCGCCCACCATGCGGCACTTCCCCCTGCGGGGCATAGTACAAAGCATTAAACTTATAATCGCATTTCTAATCGGCCTGCTGATTATTTCCATCCTCATGGGCAAATCACCACTGTTACTCCTCAGTGGTCTGGGTGCTATTTCAGCGGTAATGATGCTGGTGTTTAAAGATCCAATTCTTGGCTTGGTAGCTGGGATTCAGCTGTCGGCAAATAATATGCTTGCCGTAGATGACTGGCTGGAGATGCCAAAGTTTGGCGCCGATGGCGACGTAATCGACATCAGCCTGACTACAGTCAAGGTGCGCAATTGGGACAAAACCATCACCACCATCCCAACCTACGCTCTCATCTCCGATTCATTCAAAAACTGGCGCGGCATGTCCGAGTCTGGGGGGCGCCGCATAAAACGCAGCCTATATCTGGAAATCAGCAGTGTACGCTTTCTGACCGATGATGAGATCTTGCAACTGCGGAAGATCAACATTCTCGCCCCCTACTTGGAGGAGAAATGCAAGGAGTTGAACCTCTACAATAGCGAACGTGACCAAAACATCTCCGTGCCGATAAACAACCGCCGCTTAACTAACATCGGCACGTTACGCGCTTACATGATCGCTTATCTAAAAAACCACCCCGGCATTCACCAATATATGACTTTAATGGTGCGGCAGTTGGAATCTAGTCCAGATGGGATACCCATGGAAATTTATGCCTTCACCAACACAACTGCCTGGGGAGAATATGAGGGGATACAAGCCGACATTTTTGACCATTTTTTAGCGATTCTGTCGGAATTTGACATTAGAGCCCACGAAACACCAACCGGGCACGATCTACGTAGTTTGGGAATAAAATCGGCGTGAATCCGCAGAAAAAGTTGAAGTATTTCCCCCATCAGCGCAGGTGCATAATATGAAACAATTCAAGAACATTCTGTATGTCAGCGACGCAACCGATGATCAGGACTGGGCCGTCGCGCGCGCAGTATCAGTGGCAGAAAGCAACCAAGCGAGTCTGACCATTGCAACTGCAGCGGATGCACACTACGCGCAACTACAAGCGCTGGCAGAAACGCATAAGGAGCGCCTGAACATCCGGTTTGCAATGCTGCAGAGTAACACCCACATCGAGGTGGTACGCGCCGTAATGAGTAACGCCAACGACCTGGTGCTTAAGCCTGCAGAGAACCCGAGCTGGCTAAAAAGAATCTTCGGCAACTTTGATATGAACCTCTTGCGCCAATGCCCCTGCCCAGTCTGGCTCATGAAACCACACGAAACGCCAAGCTATAACAACATCTTGGCAGCTGTCGATTTTGACCCGCTCAACCCTTTAGGCCAAGATCACGAGCTCAACCGTGAAATCCTTGACCTGGCCAGCCGTCTGGCTCTTTCCAACGTGGCCTCACTCCATATCGCCCATGCGTGGGAAGCCATCGGCGAAAAAACCCTCATGTCGCGCGACATTACCTCGCTCGATGGGGTAGCGGACTACGTTGAGAAAACGCATATCCCGCACAGAAACGGTTTATATCTACTGGGGGAAGAATTACGGGAAACGCTGGGCGTCGACACCTATAAGCGCCTCTCACCCAGCTTTCATCTGCCCAAAGGGCCGGGGAAAAAGATGATTCCACAGTTAGCGGAGAAGTTGCAGGTGGATCTTGTGGTGATGGGGACGATTGCACGCACGGGGATATCCGGCCTTATTATAGGCAATACCGCCGAGGCTATTCTCGACCAACTGGCCTGTTCAGTCCTTGCGGTAAAACCCCCAGATTTTAAAACAGAGGTAAAGCTTGATGAATAAAGTAACTAAATAAGGCTCGTCGGCATTACCCCAATACCGTCATTGCGGGCTTGACCCGCAATCTGGTTCTAACACCGGAGCCTCCCTTTCGAGAGGATCCTAAATCGAGTTCAGGATGACGCGGCCTGTCGCCTACTCGTGGCGCAGGGCTTCGATAGGGTCGAGGCGCGCAGCACGGCGAGCGGGAAAGTAGCCGAAGATTACGCCGATAGCCGCAGAGAACACGAACGAAAGCAGATTTATGAACGGGTCAAAAATATAAGGCACCGACATTAGCCCCGCCAGAAAGATGGATGCACCAGCAGCCAACATAATCCCGACCAGCCCACCCAGGCTCGACAGTGCTACCGCTTCGATAAGAAACTGCAGCAACACCTCACGTTCAAGCGCGCCGATAGCCAGTCGGATCCCGATCTCGCGGGTCCGCTCCGTGACCGAAACCAGCATGATGTTCATAATCCCGATGCCGCCCACCAGCAGGCTCACCGCCGCCACCGCTCCAAGGAGCAAGGTAAGAATGCGAGTCGTGCCGGTAAGGGCGTCGGCAATCTGGCGGGTATCTAATACCCGAAAATCGTCTTCCTCAAAATCTGTGAGATTCCGGCGCTCGCGCAGCAGCAACTCGAGCTGTTGCTTAACCATATCAATCGAGGTGTTCGCAGCAACCGACACCATAATCATGCTCACATCTAGGCTGCCGGCAAGACGGCGCTGTACCGTACGCAGCGGCATAATCACGGTATCATCCTGATCAGATCCCATCGCCGACTGCCCTTTCCCTTTGAGCACACCTATCACCTCACAGGAGAACTGCTTGATACGGATCTCTGCACCTACGGGGTTTTGCTGGCCAAAAAGCTTGTCACGGACACTATCTCCGATCACACATACGGCCTTGCCGGAGCGCTCCTCCGCTTCACTGAACTCACGCCCGCTGGCGATCTCCCAGTTTCCCGCGATAAAGTAGTCATTGGTGGTGCCGGTAACAGAGGTGGACCAGTTATTCGCCAGATATACCGCGGTGGCTGCACTCCCAACTACCGGAGCGACTGCCGCTACGCCGCTTATTTGAGAACGCACCGCCTCAACATCGGCAAGCTTGAACCGAGGCGCTGCCGCCGCACCAGGGCCGAAACGCTGCCCAGGACGTGCCATCAACAGGTTGCTCCCCATGCTCGAAATTTGGTCGGAAACTGATTTAGTCGCTCCGTTGCCCAACGTCACCATGGTGATCACCGCAGCCACCCCAATTACCACCCCGAGGATGGTAAGGAACGAACGCATCAGGTTGCGCCTGATGGCGCGAAGCGCCAGCATCAAAGTACTCCACAGCATCAGTTATGCTCCTGTAGCTGCCACGCATCACTGTCCACTTGGCCGTCAACAAAATGGACAATTCGCCGCGCGTATTCAGCCATTTCAGGCTCGTGCGTGACCATCAGCACGGTGATACCATTGTCGCGGTTGAGACGGTTAATGAGCTCCATAACTTCCTTACTGGTCTGGCTATCGAGGTTACCGGTGGGCTCATCGGCAAGGAGCACGATGGGGTTGGTGACAATGGCGCGCGCGATGGCCACGCGTTGCTGCTGGCCGCCGGAAAGTTCTCCGGGGGTGTGATCTTCCCAACCCTCTAGTCCAACCTGTTTCAGTGCAGCGCGCGCCGCTGCATGGCGCACAGCGGTCGGCACACCACGATAAATCAACGGTAGCTCGATATTCTCAAGCGCAGTGGTACGCGCCAGCAAATTAAAGCCCTGAAACACGAAGCCAATAAAGTTACGCCTAAGTAATGCGCGCTGGTCGCGCGACAGCGTCTCAACGTGAACATCCTGGAAGGTATAATGGCCGGTGGTTGGTATATCTAAACAGCCGAGGATATTCATGGCGGTAGATTTACCTGAACCGCTTGGTCCCATCACCGCGACAAACTCACCGCGCATAATCTCCAGATCGATGCCACGCAGCGCCTGAAATGCGGCCTGTCCTTCTCCATAGGTCTTGGTGATGTTGGCCAGACGGATCAGTGGAGAACCCTCGCTAATCACTTGCGGCTCGCCATTTCGGTGATCACTTCCATACCCACCTCGAGCTCACCTTCAATAATTTCGGTAACGCGACCATTGGTGGCACCGATCTTTATCTGTAGTGGTACCGCCTGTCCGTCGCGCAACACCCAAATACTCCGGCTCCCATCTGCGGCAGTCGGCACGGGTATAGTTCTGCTGCTCGACGGGCGCATCATCATCGAGCCCATAGGACCCCGACTCGGCTTTTTGGCTGGGGCTGCCTCCGGCGGACTAAAACGAAGCGCAGCGTTAGGTACCACCAACACATTCTCGTGGGTGAGTGTAGTTATTTCGGCAGTTCCGGTCATCCCCGGACGCAAACTGAGGTCCGAGTTATCCACCTGCAGCACCCCAGGATACGAGATAACGCCATCGGTATTGATGGCGTTGTAACCCACCCGCGTAATCTGCGCCTCGAAGCGCCGCCCTGGCCACGCGTCAACGGTAAAGCTGGCTGGTAACCCTGCCACCACCTGGCCTACGTCGGCCTCATCGATGTCAACCTTCAGCTCCATGTTGGAGAGATCCTCGGCTAGGATGAACAACATAACTGCCTGTAGCGATGCGGCTACGGTCTGACCGGGATCTACCGCACGTTCCAGCACCACACCATTGATGGGGGAGCGGATGTGCGCCTTAACCAGGTCAGTCTCGTCACTGCGCAGTGCCGCCTCAGCCTGGGCTACACTTGCCTGCGCGCTCGCCACATTGGCCACAGCCCGCGCTAACTCCGCTTCGGCGCTGTCCATTTCAGTCTTCGATGGCACCTTTCCACCCGACAGAAGTGCCACCTCTCGGTAGCGCTCAATGCGCGCGCGCGCCTCTGTTACCGTAGCCTGCGCCTGCGCTACACTCGCCTGTGCTACGCCAACAGTCGCCTGCGATCTGGCTGCGGCATCCTTAAACTTTGCTAAATCAAGTACGGCCAGCACCTGCCCTTTGGCCACGCGATCGTCGTCATCTACAAACACCGTCTCAACCGTGCCGGACATCTCGCTACCAACATTTACCTGGTTGGTAGGTTCAAGCTGACCCGTTGCTGAAACCTTGACCACTAGAGTCTCGGTAGTAACCTCGGTGGCAAGATACTGCACTTTATTCGCGTCAGCATTGCCGCCAAACACAAAATAGGCACCCACCAACGCAATCACCACCAGGATCAGCGGCAGACGCCAGCGGCGTAAAAAACCACTACCACCTTGGGTGGCGAGGAGAGCTTCGAGATCAGCCATTCCAGCTGAGGAGCCCGACTGTTTACCACTTTGGACAATTGCAGGGGAATCGATGTTGGTGTGGGTCTTTTTGCTCATACTTGACAGCTCTCATTCACTACAGGCGTTTGCGGGAAAAGTGGGTTCAATAGCTCCGACGGAACAATCTTCACAGCCAAATACCGCATAGATAGCATTGATATACGATTTATTGCAGAATTTGCAGCAGCAACGTAACTGCTGGTTCAGATATCTTCTGTTGGTGACCAGCCCCCACCGAGTGCCTTATAGAGCTTAATCTGAGAGGTAGCGACTTCACCAGTGCTGCTAGAAAGCTGGTCTTCGAGGTTAAGCAGGGTGCGCTGACTGTCGAGCACCGCAAGAAAATCAATTAGCCCGCTGGCGTAACGGTGCTCAGCGATGGTGAGGGTTTCGCGTCCTGCGCTGGTCGCAAGAGCGAGTTGGGTGCGGCGCTGATCGGCGTTAACCACCCCCACAAGTGCGTTCTCGACATCTTCAAGCGCGGCAAGTACCGTCGCCTCGTACGTCAAGCGTGCCTGCTCAAGCAGCGCGTTCTGCACTTCAATGTTGGCGATGATACTCCCTGAATGGAAGATCGGCGCGGTGACGCCACCAAGGAGTGAACGCGTGTCTGTGCCGCTATCACCAAGACTGGAAAAGGTAAGCGCCTCCAGACCGATTGAGCCGGACAACCTAAAGCTCGGATAACGCGCCGCTTCGGCTTCACCTAGGCGCGCGGTTTGCGCGGCAAGGCGGCGTTCTGCGGTGCGCACATCGGGGCGCAGGTGCAGCACAGCAGCGGGAATGCCTACGGCAGCCTCACGTCCAGCGAGCGGCACAGTGGGTGGTACGTTGGTATTTGAATTCAGGCGCATCTGCAATGCGCCGGGGGAGCGCCCTAGCAACACCGCAAGTCTATTTTGTGCTCCGGTTATGGCGGTACGCAATGCTGGCAATGCCGCGCGGGCGCTCTCCAGTTCGGTGCGAGACTGGGCGACGTCAAGTTCTGAGACCAGACCCGCCTGTGCGCGCCACTGGGTGAGTTCATAGGTCTCGCTACGCGCTGCGATACTATTTTCGGTCAGGGTCAGGCGTTGTTCGGTGGTGCGCAGATCCACATAGTTGAGCACCACTTCGGCAGCAAGCGACACACGCGTATCACGCAGGCTCTCGGTGCTGGCATCAACATCAGCACTGGCTGCTTCCACGCCGCGGCGCACTCCCCCAAAAATATCTGGCTCCCAACTCGCGTCAAAACCGGCGCTGAACAATTTGCGCGTAGACTCACTTCCGCTCGGCTTGCTGGAGCTTCCACTCAGCGATCCATCCAGAGATGGCCCGAGGCGTGCGCCGCTCATATCGCGGCGTGCGCGCGCCTCACGCAACTGCGCGCGGGCGGTGCCCAGATCAAGATTAGCCTCAAGCGCATCGGTTACCAGTGCGTTAAGCAGCGGATCGTTGAACTGCTTCCACCACTGTGCCAGCACCAGTGCATCGAGGGGACGGGCATCAGTCGCGGCGTTCCATTGCGCAGGGACATCGGGTTGCGGCGCGCGGTAATTTGGACCCACGGCGCAACCAGCCAACCCACAAGCAAGCAATGTCGCAGATAATGCAATCCCTACTTTATGCGTCACCATGTTAGGTTCTGCATGACTTTTATTATCCCCAATAGCTATCCAATCCATGGGCGCCTTCAAACTCAATTCTATCCATTCCTCAGCACCACAAATCGATGCACGCAATACCTAGTTTTTTATTTGCGCATAACCATACCTTTGCTGTCAGCATTTGACAACGGCTATTCAAAAAGAGCCACTGGGTCGAGTTCCGCGCAGAGGCATCAACTTACGGTGCGTATAAATTACACCCATGCTCATTGTGCTTAAAGCTAAAAACCGATCTATTTAGCTTGGATTTCTTGTTTGACATGTCGATATTAATCCCTATAATACAGCATTCTTCCCTATTTAACCTTCTAAGTGGTCTAGCAAATGATTTATGGTTCTGGAATTTATGCTTCTGGCTTTACCTGAGGCCTCCTCTCATCTAACCGGGTTTGTTAGACAAAGCCGCACGTCAAAATAATATCTAGCCGGACATCACCAGATCGTCTTTGGGTTATGTGCTACCCTTTACATGCGCGTCACCCCCTAAACTCACCCGTGTGTAAAAATTTTATATAACAGCTGTTTCGGCCTGTATACCGAGGTTGCATCGTACTTTTTACTTTAAAAGGACATACAAATGAATGCAGACTACCGTTCTATGTGGACAGACTTAGGGCTCGATCTTGAGGCGCACGACGCACTCTTGAGCGTATTGGGAAAAGCTTATCAAGACATCTATTTGTCACAAAAAGAACGTCCGCAGGGGATGGGCTATTTCGATTCGGTCATGAGTGACATCCATGGTCTACGCATCAAAGAATTGATGGATGAAAAAGCCTCTGGACGCAAGATCATCGGGTCCTACTGTGTTTTTGTGCCCGAAGAGCTTGTACTTGCCGCCAATGCTACCTTGGTGGGCCTTTGCTCGGGGGCCGATTTTGCCATGGAGGAGGTGGAAAGACTGCTACCACGCAACACCTGCGCGCTGATCAAGTCATTATTCGGCTTCAAGCTTGGCAAGGTATGCCCTTATCTTGAATGCGCGGACATGGTGGTTGGGGAGAACACCTGTGATGGCAAGAAAAAAGCCTATGAATCCTTAAGTGACTTACTTGGAAATCTGTATGTGATGGACCTGCCCCAAGTTAAATCCACAAACGGCAAGGCAATGCTCTTAGATGAATACAAACGCTTTAAAACAGCGCTGGAAAAACTCACCGGTGCCACCATTACTGCCGAATCCCTGAAGGAGAGCATCCGCACCGTAAACGCCAAGCGTGCGGCTATCCATCGGCTTTCAACGCTGCGTAAGGCGGATCCTGCACCGATCTCAGGCCTTGATGCTCTGCTAGCTAATCAGATTTTGTTTTTCGACAACCCTGTCCGGTTTACCGAATCAGTGAATAAACTCTGTGATGAATTAGAGCAGCGGATTGAAGCAAAAACAGGCGTTTTCCCTAAAAAAACCCCTCGCGTACTCATCTCTGGTTGCCCACAGGCAATGCCCAACTGGAAACTACACATGCTCGTCGAAAGTGCTGGCGCGGTAATAGTAGGCGAGGAATCCTGCGTGGGAGAACGCGGCACCCGCAACCTCATAGATGAATCCGGCGAAACGGTAGAAGAGATGCTGGAAGCCATCACTAACCGATATTTTCAGGTGGACTGCGCTATTTTCACCCCCAATGCGGAGCGTCTGGAACATATCCAACAAATGGTCGCCGAATATAAAGCAGACGGAGTGATTCATTACGGACTACTCTTTTGTCAGCCATATTTAATAGAGGCGATCCCAGTGGAAAAAGCGCTGGAAGAAGAACAAATCCCCTGCCTGCGGATTGAAACCGATTACAGCATGGAGGATCTCGGCCAACTCAAAACACGTGTCGAAGCGTTTGTCGAGCAACTGGGGTAACAAAGAGGGGGATACGAGTATGCGTTTTGCCGGAATCGACATTGGTTCACGTACGATAGAACTTGTGGTTGTAGATAAAAATCTCCAGGTCGTTGACACCCTTCAGGCCGACACCGGCTTTGACCCCATTGCCGAAGCCAGAAAGCTCATCAGCGAGGTTCGCTACGACCGCATAATGGCGACGGGCTACGGGCGCAATCTGTTCGAAATTTCGTTTGATGCACCTACGGTGACCGAAATCAAAGCCCATGCACGGGGCGCACGTGCAATGTTTCCCGACGCCCAAACCATACTCGATATCGGCGGGCAAGACAGTAAAGCCATTGCGTTATTTGAAAACGGCAAAGTAAAAAAATTCGAGATGAACGACCGCTGCGCTGCCGGAACCGGTAAATTTTTAGAAATCATGGCTCGGACTCTTGGCTATGCGATAGAAGATTTTGGGTGCGGCGCATTAATGGCGGAACAGGACCTCAACATTTCGAGCATGTGCACCGTATTTGCCGAGTCTGAGGTCACCTCTCTTATTGCAAAAGGGAAAAGCCGCGAGGAAATCGCCCGGGGGTTACACAGCAGTGTAATTCGCCGCGCCATCGGTATGATCAATCGGGTTTCTTCCAGCGGAAATATCGTTTTTACCGGAGGGGTCGCCAAAAATCCGTGTCTGCGACAACTTCTCGCAGAAAAATTGGGTCGGGATGTGCAAGTGCCCGATGATCCGCAAATGGTAGGAGCTTTTGGCGCGGCGCTGCTTGCGGCGGAAATCATATGACCAAAGGGACAAACTCAATACTTGGAAAGGTCAGATCTCAGGCAAGGCGTGGTCTTTTCTCACGTTCTTGCTGACCATATACGTGCTAAACATCCTACTGTTTAAGATTTTCGTTAATTAGACCCTTTTAAATATGGAGAAGCACTCCAAGTGGATTCAGTTACCCTGCGTTATGTAATATTTGTGCTTGCCACCCTTGTTTTTACCTTTATATCCCGCCGTGCGCTGAGGAATCCCCGCTCCCATGGGTTCTATCGCTATTTTGCTTTTATCGGGATCACCTCCCTAGTGCTGTACAACCACCCCGTTTGGTTTGAGCAGCCATTTTCAGCATTACACTGTCTCTCTTGGCTGCTACTGTTATCCTTGGGTGTTAACCACTCTATGGACGTTTTCAAAGCCAATCCTGTCCAGACCTCGGCACCGTGAGTCAATGCACTAATTATCTAGTTTTTTGTGTGCGCATACCATACCTATACTGTCAGCATTTGACAACGCCTATTCAAAACGGGGGTTTTGTCAGGCTCTGCTTCTTTTTGAGCACTCAAGCTACCTCGCCATTGCCTCCATGGCCCTCTTGGGATTAGCCTCAACTTTTTTCAGGATTTCGGTAGATTTTACTTCAGGCAGCCAGATGATTGTACCTTCGGAGACATCGTAGATAGCTCCAACGACCTTGGCTTTCCCTTCGTTGACTAAATTACGCGAAACAGGACTGTGCATAAACAGGTCCTCAATACCCTGCCAGATATTTTCCTCAATGGCATAAGGGATTACCTCTGCCCCGTGGGCATCAGGATTGTCGGCAATTGCCTTTTCCACCGCTGGGATGATGTTGTCAACCAAGGGTGGAATGTTTCTTTCCAGTGGATGCCCATGTCCCTGAACCGCTTTTGTCACTGCGGTTACCGCCCCACACTGAGTATGCCCAAGCACCACAAACACGGGAGTATGTACATGGGCTAAGCCGTATTCAACAGAGCCTATTTCATCAACATCTAAAACATTTCCGGCAACGCGAATAACAAAAATATCCATCACACCGGCATTAAACAGAAGTTCAACCGGCACCCTGGAATCAGAGCACGCGATTACGGTGGCATACGCATGATTTGCCTGATTTTCTTTACCTGCAAGGGCAAGGCGGGATGCATCTGCATGCACCGGAGTAGCGTTTCCCGTAACAAAACACGTATTCCCAGCTTTCAGCATAGCTATGGCCTCATCCGGGCTTGGCTTGACCACCTTGAAGTCACGGGCCAGAACAGAACCACAGGTAAGAACTAATAAGCAGACGGTTACGACTGCAGTGGAAAGATTTTTCAGCATGTACTTGTTCCTCCAGATCCAGATAAAGCAAATAAAGAACGTTGTTGGTCCAGAGTACGTTGACAAATAACCTGTGCCAGGACTAACAGAGCTCTTGTCGGATTACCAGCCACCTATACGGATACGGGTTATTTTGCAATCCGCTTCCGTATTTTCCCACTCATTCGATCCCACCCAACTTCTGGCCTACCTATCTTCTGGATCGTCCCATCCAATCTGGGCCTGACCGGCTCTTTGTTCTGAGACATTGAAGTGTTGCATTAGTTCGTTGAGTTTTGCAGCTTGACTGCGAAGCTCCGTAGATGCTGCGGCCGTTTGCTCGGCGCTAGCAGTGTTATTTTGTGTAACGTCGTCTATCTGTCCAACCCCTATGGTTATTTGCCCAATCCCTTCTGCTTGCTCGATACTAGAATGGGCAATCTCGGTAACAATTGCAGATGCTTTAATTGCGCCATCGACGATTTTTTGCAGTGATGCCCCCGTAGACTTTGCCATACTTGAACCTATATCTGCTTTTTCCGCTGCCCCTTGGATAAGGTTTGATGTTTCCTGTGCAGCTTTTGCGCTTCTTCCTGCAAGGTTCCGAACTTCTTCTGCAACCACCGCGAAACCCTTGCCATGCTGCCCTGCCCTTGCCGCCTCTACCGCTGCGTTAAGCGCCAGAAGGTTGGTCTGGAACGCAATCTCGTCAATCACTTTGATGATTTTGGAAATATCGTCACTGGCCTTGACGATTTCGCCCATGGCGGTATTAAGTTGCTCCATTTGAGCGTTCCCCTGCTCTGCGTCTACCCGTACAGCGTCAGTCAGATGCTGCGCGGTTTTGGAGGCTTCTGCGTTTCTTTCTGTCTGCCTTGAAATTTCCTGTAGCGAACTATTGATCTGCTCAAGAGAACTTGCCTGCTCTGTTGCCCCTTGGCTTAACGCTTGGCTCGAATCGGCTACCTGGCCCGAGCCTGAATCAATCTGATTGCTTGAATCTTGGATGTTCTGCACGATCACACGCAGATCTTCACTGAGCATTTTAAGTGCGGTACGCAAAGAATCGTCTGGGCCCCTGGGGTTTACTTCGACACATAAATCACCCTGTGCGAGCATACCCAGCGGCTCAATGATTTCACGCTGCAGGCTGTCGGCAAAGCTATCCATGGTTTGGGCTAAGACACCGATTTCATCTTTGCGGTTAATCTTGAGCCTGCGATCTAGGCGACCTGCCGCAATCTCTTCGATCATTTTGGCGGCATCGCCTAGCGGGATAGAGATGCACCGCGCAATTCGCCATGCCACTACGGAGCCAATAGCTGCACACAACATGCACAGCCAGAAAAGGACGTTGTGGGCAATCTTGCTGCCGTCATCAGTCATTGATTTGAGCCGCGAAACAGCAGCCTCGCAGGCCACTGCAGCTTTTTGCGCAGCGATGTCCATTTGTGCTGACATCTCTTGTTGGGAATCCATCTGCGACGCATGTTCATCAAAGCTCTGGAGGTAGCTTTCTATCCCTGCAAGTGTATCTGCGGCTAGTTGCGCGATCTCGTCGTCATCAATTTCGGCAGTAACGGACTCAATGTGGCTGTTCATAGCGGCTATACTTGCATGTACGCGATCGTAAAACTTTTTATCGAGAGAAAGGATGTGCTCTTTTTCGAACTTACGTGCATTCAGGAACATCAAGTTGGCCAATTGAAGAGCGTCCACATGTGAAACCGCATCCGTAATAGCCATTTCATAGTCGAGCATATCTGTATACGAATCACGCGATTCTATGATCGACGTAAGGTGTTCGGAAAGGAGGATTTTGAGGGCGTTAGTGTGCGAAAAGGTCTCATTGGAGATATTTTTCATGTTCTCCATTGCGTCTAGCCTGTTCTGGTTAAGCCTTTCGTATTCTATAAAAAACCTATTGTATTCCCGTGCCTGGTCGCCCGCCCCAACCACCGCTTTTTGCAGATCCCCGCTTAATCCCCTGCCAAGATCTTCAATGCCGCTTTCCAGTCTTCCCTGAAGCGCATAGAACGTTTGAGCATGCTGCCTCTGGTCTTCAGGCTTTTCTGTTGCTGCGTAACGTAACTGTGCAGACAACGCCTCTTCAAAAAGCCTGGTTATGTTTAGAATGGCATCTGACTTTTCACTATTCATTTGGACGCGAGACATATTGTTGTCGCCCAGCCACCCAACAAACAAGGTAAGGGCAAGGATGAATCCGAACGCTAGGTTTAGCTTTTTCCCGATACTCAAATCTTTCTTCCTCCTGAATTCAACGCGTAAGTGCAACTCTAATAACTTGGTTTGAAGGATAAGCTGCAGTAGGCTCACCGCTTCTTGCCTCGACCAAGGTTAATTGGTGACATGGCCAAAGAGCACGATGATTCACTACACGGAACTTGACCAGCGAGGGACAATACCAGATATTTCCTGAAAACAGCAGGTCAATTTAAGCTGCGAATAGCCAAGCTTTTTGGTCGGCATATATCCACCATCGGCTAGGAGATAGCGCACAATTGGGGGACAGAGAGGCCGTCAAAAGGACATCGCCCAATGCAGGCTGACAATAACGGGCCGCAGAAAATGCCTTGGCTTCGAAGCGCCCAATCAGGTATTTTCTGGAGTCAACCCACCAACTGCGCTTGCCCCTTGAATACGAATAACTACAAATAGCTGCTGAATTCATTGCAGGTTTCAGAGTTTTGCAATAATTAACCTTTAAACACGGAGAAAAAGCCCAAGTGGATTCAACTACTCTGCGTTGTGCAATATTTGTCCTCGCCACCCTGATTTTCACCTTTATATCCCGCCGGGCACTGCAGAATCCGCGCGCGCACGGGTTCTATCGCTATTTTGCCTTTATTGGAATCACCAGTCTGGTGTTGCACAACCAACCCGCTTGGTTTGAGCAGCCATTTTCAGCATTACACTGTCTCTCCTGGCTGCTCCTGGCAATATCTATCGCGCTCGTTACACATGGAGTAATTCTCCTCATACGCTATGGCGGGCAAAGCAGTCGACCCGCATCTCCTGAAAACCTGGCGTTTGAAAATACGCAGCATTTGGTTGTGAATGGGCTGTATCGTTATATTCGCCACCCCATGTATGCCGCACTACTGTTGCTTGCATGGGGAGCATTTCTGAAACGGGTAGATGTTTTTACCATTGTGGTTATCTGCGTGGTCACGCTGGCTATTTACCTGACGGCAAAAGTAGAAGAGCAAGAGAATATAGCCTTCTGGGGGGATGATTACGTGAAATACAAGCTCAGCTCGAGAATGTTTATTCCTTTCATCCTTTAGTAGTACCTCCTCTCACCACAGACATTGCTAAGAAGCTTATCTATTTAATGTGTGTGTCGACAATCTTTACATATCACAAAATAACGATACGAAAAAGAATATCTTGAATGATTTAAGGTAGTTGCGTTTTTGGACTCCTTTTTGCAGAGGTTTAGGATAAGCATTATAGCTACAAGCAAGTCCCCCTTACCCGAACTAAAATGGAGGTACTAAAATGAAAAACAAAATGAGTCTTTTAGTTTTGAGTGTACTGCTAACTGCAGGACCAGCTTTAGCGTTGAATATTACCGTATTTGATTCTGCAGATAATCTAGCACAATCACTTGTTGGTTCTGGGGTGACCATTTCAAATGTCAGCTACACTGGTGCGCACGGTGCTTCAGGATACTTTACTGGCGGTACGGCTGCTGGCCTCGGTTTTAATAGCGGCATAGTATTAACTACGGGTGCAGCTAATAACCTAGAAGGGAACTTAAATACTTCAGATGCTATTTCTACCTCAAATGGTTTCCCTGGTGACACATATCTAACTAGCTTACTTGGCCCTGGGTACATTACGTACGATGCAGCTATTCTCTCTTTTGATTTTGTAAGCGCGAGTGATTCAATTTACTTTAACTATATTTTTGGATCTGATGAGTATAATGTATGGGTTAACAGCTCTTACAATGATGTTTGATAAAGCAACAACTGTTCTGTAAATTCAAAACTTCTCTTTGGAGCGATTGTTGATCCTTAAAAAGTCAAGTAAACTCGGCCAGTTTCCCACTCTTCCGATATCTCCATCAGCACGGCGCTGAC